>Ga0208429_100019_pt1 | contig 25124 bp, 42 predicted proteins | sample BED_virus_MetaG_FD_187134 | JGI IMG/M metagenome (GOLD analysis project Ga0208429, IMG submission 187134) | Hot spring microbial mat communities from Yellowstone National Park, Wyoming, USA - BED_virus_MetaG (SPAdes) (version 2) | ecosystem: Environmental > Aquatic > Thermal springs > Hot...
GTATGTGTGCTCTGTGCTTGTCCACGCTCGCTTTCCGCCCTAGTCGTTTGTCAAACGGCGTAATAAGTCGTATTTTCTTACCTAGTAGTAAAAACTGAGCGAAAAGAATAAATATAAGCTGTGATATATTATATGCGATAAATATGGCAACCCAAAATAAGGTTGGGGTTGACGACACCGTTGGGGCTACTAATAGCGCGCCCCGTTCAATAGTTGACGCCTATGTGTACGGCCCAATATTTCCGTGCAACTATTGGCGAACACTTTACGAATTAACACAGCTATATGAGAAAAGAGACCTTAACGACAAAGACATGCTTAAACTGAAACTTCTAGCTGTGATTCTAACGGAACAATTGATGGGGCAATTAAGCGTTAAAAGCGTTAAGGTTCTAGACCTAATGGAAGAGTACGTTAAGGTAAATAGGGGTGAAAAGCATGATTGAAAACAAAGTTTTATCAAGCGTTCACGAAGTCACCCCCATTTTTTCATATCCTTGTAAAGCTGGGGGTGATATCCGCATATATGTGGTTAAAAGTAAGGTATCAATATTTGCGATAGCTGCTTACAAAGAAACTTACGAAAACATAGACTATGAGTTCGCCTTTAGCGTTCAAACACTTCCTACGGGTTCAAATTACGAAGTGTATATATTATTGGTTAATGCCGAAAATAATTTTTCGGGTATCAAGGATAGAGAGTATAACCCATTCAGCCAACTTTTATGGGATATTCAAGCGTTAAATGAGTTATATAATGTCATTTATTCCGTAGTTAAAGGTGAACGGTGATTATCATGACTAAGCAGTATATTGAAGAGGGAACGGTATATTGCCCTTCATGTAACCGTAGCGAAAGGGTTCAACTTATTGACATGTATGAGGCAGTAGACTCTAGAGTCTATGGTGATTCAGATACACCTAACGTATATCCTGTTTCAGTGTTAAAGTGTGGTTTTTGCTCCACGATTTTTGAAGTGGAGCGGTTAGACATACGTGAACTTGGGATAACCGAAATTTCTTTTGGCGAATTCACAGCATACACCACTTTACCGCCTAAAACGGCTATCAATAGAGCCAAAAAATGGTATAGACAGCATTATGACGATAAACTTGAAAAACCAAGTGTGACACCAATAGGTAAAATCATTTATACGTTAGACCCTAGAGTAATCGTTTACGAAAGAGAGTTTGATTAACCCTATTTTCTTTTGCGTTTTTTCGTCTTTATTGTTTTGTGTGTTTTGTTAGTGCTTCAATCCTTTTATTTAGCTTTTATTATCTTTTGTTAATTCACTTTTATCGAAAAGCTTTTATATCACTTATCTTATATTATATACGATATCTATGACGGCAAAAAGAAATTTAACGGGTACTGATATCGGCGGGGCTACTTTAAGTAGCGCGCCCCAAATTTGTAATCATAGATGGCATCACAGCTTCACAGCTAAAAGGCTAGTGTATAGGGGCAGGGGTAACCAAGAATATGTTTTCTTTACTGTGTGGAGTCATCACAGAAGTTTTGAGAAGGCAAGAAAAGGCGCAATTTGTACGAAAAATTACGGATATTATGAGAATATCGGAACACTTCAGCAAAACGATTTAATTTTAGTGAAGTGAATAGTATGAGTGAAGAAATTATAGGTGGTAGAATCGAGAAGGCGGATTTATTTTTACCATTTACGCCTTCAATTGATGAAGCGTATGACCCTCAACCAATATATCGAATTGTTCTAGATATCAGCTATGGTAGGTCGATGGGATACCTTCAGAAGGGCTATTATCTTAAACTCAATGACAGCATTTATTATATCGTTAAGCAGAAAGTCGAGGTAATGACAAATAGGCAAACTGAAAAAGTGTTAGAATTCTTTAAAAGGTCACAGATGCCATTTACCATTATCGTTAATAGTGACAAGACTTTAAGCGGTCATCAAAACGTTGAGCTTTATGATATAACCAGCGATACGATGCTGTGCACTGTTAGGGATTACGAAGTAAATCGGGGTCTTTGGCAAGAGATTGAAGGCGAACTTTTCCAAAACACTTATTCGCCTTCAATTGCGCGGTTCATTGATGGGCGATTAGTGTGGTATGTCAAACTAATGCCTGAACATCAACTTCATTTTAAGCAAGTAGCTAGTATCACATTAAATTATATAGCGTCTCAAGGTCACTTAGAAATATACAGGATAATCAAGGATGAAAACTTCATATTTCCAAGTTACTTATACATTACACCTAAAAATTTCAGGTTCTACAACCATTATATAAATGGCGTCATCGACGTTATACCGCTAGGTAGTGAAAGAAGAATAATTAGTGTTGGTCAAGAAAAAGACATAACAAGCGATGACCATGATACAATACACGTGGATGCGGGTCAATATTTGCTATTCCACCCACTTCCACGGCGTGACGGGGCTGATTAAAAGTTGAACACAAAAGCCAAAGTGCTTTTAACCTTAACTCTTTTATTTTCTTTTTCTTTGGCTTTATTCATCATCTTTTGCTGATTCACCTTTTACCAAAAAGCTTTTAAGTATCTTATTGCATATATTATATGATGTCTATGACATCTAAAAGAACTTTAACGGGTGCGGATAGCGGTGCGGGTACGGCTAAAAGCCTTGATGCCCCGCAAATTGACATAAAAACCCAACTGGAATACGCCGAAAAACTATTGTGTGAAGTGTTGGATATTGGTTTATCAGACATCTACGCGATATATAAAATGGAATACACACATCCAGGTACGTTAAACAGGGTATTTTATTACCTGGATGAGTACAAGAATGTGAAGCCATACTTTGGGTTCTTTGTTATGGCCGTGAAGGATGTTGCCCTTTATGAAGTGAAAGACGTTATAACTGAAGAGGATGCTAGAAGTTTCGAAGACATGCAAATTGATGATAACTATTACGCATGGGGTGGTATCATCGAATTCGGATATTATTTTGGAGATGACAAAGAATTAAACCATGAGAGACAAGAATTGTTTAGCTATTACGTTAAGGGTACAATCACCAGGGAAGAGTTCGTTAAAAAATATAAGAAGTTGTTGAGGCGGTGATAACAGTGAAACAAGTTTTCCAGTCTTATGGCGGTGACCCTGATACCGCCATCTTTAACGCGGTGAAAGTATTAGCGCAAGAAAAAGGGTTAACAGTTAATACACGTGAATCAGGTGAACCAGAATATACTAGTGATAACGATAACCTATTTTACTTTTCCACCGTCGAGGTTCTAAGCGGTAAGGTCTATTTATTGAGCGGTGCGGTTGAGAGGCAAAAAGATAAGTACCTTGCAACTATTTCGGATTTTGAGGCGGTGGAAACATGCTAAGCTTGAAGATAAGGCGTAGACGTGACAGGTTCACGATTGTAAGGGATATTCTTCAAGCGATGGCAAATAAAGGCGTGATGCGTATGACTCATCTCATGTATCAATCTAACTTAAATCCGCGTGTACTTCTGAAGTATATCGATGTACTTCAGAAGAAAGGCTATATAAAGGTGAAGCACGGCGATGCCGTGAATCGTAAAAATATCGAAATAACGGATAAGGGCGTCGAGTTTTTAACAGCTCTTCAGCAATACCTGGACTTGAGAGAGAGGTTCATAATATCGCATTATAGCATCGTTAATTCGCTGTTTTCATGGGGTGGTACCCTGGATGACTGGAGTTAGGATACACAAACTTATAGAATGCCCATATTGTGGGAAGCAGTACAGCGTGACATATCTACCCGAACACGTAAGGCGCAAACACGCAAAACGTTTACACTAAACCTTTTTAATTATCCCCCGTTTTTTCATTTATGCTTAAGGTAGCTCTGGGTGAACCCTCAAAAATAGAGGGTTTTGTTACCGTCGACCTTTACGGTGACCCTAATATTTTATGGGATTTGGAGCGGGGGTTACCCTTCGAGTCGAATAGTGTGGAGTATATTCGTGCTAACCAGGTCGTCGAGCATATCCGCAACATAGAATTATTCTTTAAAGAGGTTTACAGGGTATGTGTAGACGGCGCTATTATCCATATCGAGACGCCTCATTACGAAAGTGAAGAGAGCTGGCGGGATATCACACACGTGAACCATTTTTCAAAGCAGACGCCCGATTTTCTATGTGCAGATAATTATCTAGCTAAGCGGAATGGGTGGAAGTTCTCATTAGTGAAGAAAGAGGTTCACGGCTGGAATTTGGTGTTCGAGTTAAAAGTCATTAAGAAATAGGTTTATATATTACTAACTACTACTACCAGTTATGGCTCTATCCAGGTATCTGAGTAGGGATGAGTTTGAACACTACCTGAGTGTGGTATCAAAACTTTTTAGCTTTGACCCTGCACTCAAAAAGTGGAAGCCGAACGCGTCGAAAATAGCTTCTTACACGCCCGAAGAGGTCAGGCAAATCGTTGACGAGCTCAGGCGTATCGGTATGGTTGGCCCTGAGCTCGACGAGGCTATAAAGATAGCCGAAAACATGGGTGACTACGCGTATGAGCTCAGCGGTAACTATATAAAGTTACGCGCCAGGCATCTACCGCTTGACACCATACGTTCAGAACTCAGCTATGAAATTAAGACGTATGACCGTGAATTACGTAGACAGGTCACCAGGCGCATATACCGCGTGTGGGGTGAGAACCCAGTCGTCACATACCGCGGGTTAGCGCCTATCCTGGAGCGTGTTAGCGGTAGGCCTTTACTGAAAATGTTCGAGGTTCAGACACGTGAAGTGGAGGTTCATGGGTTTGAACCAAGGAAGTACCAGCTCGACGCTATGAAGGCTGTGATATCACAGTTTGAAAAGTGTGGTGCTGCTACTGTGCAGATGGCTACGGGTGGGGGTAAAACAGTTGTTGCTAAATTAGTGCACGAATCTTTAAACCGCCCTAAGACGTTCTTCGTCACTTTATCAACTGATTTGTTGCTTCAAGCTAAAGAGGTCTGGGAAAAATTCAGTGATAGAGATGTTGGCCTGGTGATGAGTGGTAGCATGGACTACTCGAAGAACACCGTGATGGCTACCGTTCAAACACTCAATAAAGTAATCAACGAAAGCCTTGATGATACTGATAAACAGATGATGAATGAGCTTGCTAGTGAGGGTATAAGGTACGATGACGTTGAGCTCAACGATGAAGATAGAAAACGCCTGCTTTATGAATATTCAACGTCTGAACTCGTTATCTTTGATGAGACTCAGCACGTACCAGCCTCTACTGCACGCACCGTGGTGAAGTACAACGATACATCCCTCAGGCTGGGCCTCAGTGCTACCCCATGGCGTGACGATGGGCGTAGCATGGATATCTATGCTTTCATGGGTACGGTTGCCCATATCACGAATGCAAGCGATTTAGCAGCTATGGGCTACGTTGTTCCAGCTGATATCACCATGTATCACGTTGACCACTCTTATACGCCTGTTAACTGGCCCGATGCGAAGAGCCATGTGTTTGCAAGTGAAGATAGGGCTAAACGTGTAGCTGAAATAGTGCGTTCACTTCCAAAGCCGTGTATGGTCATCGTCAAGGAAATTAAACATGGTAGGCTTCAGTCATCGTTGATTGACGGTTCGATATTCGTGTCAAGTGAAGTTACGCCTGAATTAAGAAAATCAATTTTCGACAGGGTTCGCTCAAATGAGCAAAGTGTGATAGTTTGTACTACTCTGGCGGATGAGGGGCTCGATATCCCTAACCTTCGCTCACTTGTCCTGGCGGGTGGCGGTAAATCATCGACCCGCGCGCTTCAACGTGTTGGGCGGGTTCTCAGGCCAGATAAGGGGAAGGATTACGGCTACGTGGTCGACATCGTTGATGACATCGAATATTTCGATGAGCACGCTGAGCGCAGGAGGAAAATATACCAGACTGAGCCGAGGTGGCGCATCCATGACGAATAAACGACACGTAAAATGCTATATCTGTGGGCATGAGTGGTACACGCGTAGCAGTGGTGTTTACTACATCACATGCCCCAGCTGCATGAGGAAAATACTGGTTAAGAGGGCCCTCTTATGAGCGTGGATATCTGGGATTACAACGAAGTGAATAGAGTAAAGTCATTGATTGACGAATATTTCTACGTGGCGATAGCTAGGGCTGTTAACAATAAGAGGGCGGGTGTCCACGTGACTGACCTGGTGTCAGAGTGTGAACGTAAACGTTTTTACTTGAAGACCGCCACGCCCACCTCAGATATCACGGCCCACATATACATGTGGATAGGCTCACTTCTGCATACAACACCGTTAACACCGTACCATGAGACGACGTACGAGTACAACGGCGTCATAGCCACAATAGATGAATATGACGAGAAAAATCAGATATTATTCGATAAAAAATTCGTAAGGAACATACCTGTTAACCCACCTGAAGAGTACGTCAACCAGCTACGCTATTACTACGCGATTATGCACCACAATGGCGTACAGGTGAAGGGGTGCGGTCTCTACTACATGAATTACATGACGCTCGAATCAAAGTTTGTACCCATACACATCACTCAGAGTGTACCCGATATTTTAAAAGAGATAGATGAGAGAAAAGAGTCGTTACTCAGACATATCGATAAGATGAATACGCCTGACAGGAATGTTGGGGAAAGGTGTAAGAGGTGTTATTTCTCGTCTAGGTGTTTTCAGTGAATTTTATGCCTGATTCATCGAATACCAGTGTGTAGACGTCTCCAACCCTCAGCCTGTGTGATAACGGCCAGCTCTCATTTTCATCCTCTGTTAACACGATTGTCAGTATACCCATCTCTGATAGGTGCATCTTTGATACTTCCTTAAATACTTGGTTGAATATTGTTTCGAGTGACTCAATCGGGTTACCCTTCATCACGACGATTGGCTGCGTCTGTTCATGCACCACGTCCTCATATCTCTGGAAGCGGTATATCACGTATGAACCCTCAGTTGTGACTGAGCTGAGTTTTAGTGTTATCTTCATTTTTTACCACCTCTCATGAAAAGGATTTTGATGGCTATCTTCAGCCTGTCCTTCAGACTGATATGACCAGTGAAGAGGCATTTGACCGCGTCTATTATGTCCTGCACACTTATACTCGAGAAGTTACCAGTCTCAACGGCTATCGCTATATACTCAAGTATCTCAAAGCATGTTGGCTGCGGTGCTGGTTGGAGCGCGCATGGACACGGCGTATCACAGTACATGTCGTTGAAGGGTAAGGCGTCGTATGGTGCACCAGGCGATGCCTGCCATACAACCGTTTTTATCGTGTCTGGGTCAGGCTGGTAGCCTTTCATATCTGTTTTTGTTTGTTCGTCCCAGTCTTTAACGCGTTGCGGGTCGTAACCGATGCACCACGTCTGGAGCACTGGGTCATCCAGCGTGTACACGCCCTGGGGTTGAGGCACAATGTTGTTGAACCCACCTTCAAGCATACTCCACGTCTGCCCACCACTGAGGGTGAAGACGAAGAGCACCTGTGTGTACCCGTTTGAGAACGTTACGGGCGCGATTGGTGGCGCGTTGTTCTCAGCACCGTTATCCACGAGTGGCTTGACTTCAGTCATCCACGTGACACCGAACTCGGGGTTCGCCACATATACGGGCCAGAATGCTCCGCCAAAGTAGTAGCCGTTACGTAGCAGGATGACTGATTCCTGTGTCTTACCAGTATTCGTGAACGTCCACTTCACGATGCCCTGACTCTTATCATACCACTCCCATGTGACCACAACGTTTTGACTCTGTGATACGAGGTTTGATAACCTCGCCTTGACGTCCGTCCTGGGTTTACCTGGGTATACGTCACGGATTATCCCGTGAACACTCATAATTGTTATCACATGTACCCACCTTTAAAAACGTTTTCGCCGTGCTCTGCGTATGCTGGCACACAGATTATACGCATACCGTACTCGTGTGCAGCCCTCGAGTACGCCATATCAGCTGAATACGTGTTCGTCTTGAAACCGAACCACTCGACCTGTACACCCTCGTCCAGGTACTTATTTATGAAGGGTACTATGAGTGCTCGCCCAGTCACAAGCATCAGGCCAGTTGGGAAGAACCCTTCAACTTCAAACGGTTCACCGCGCCTGATGTATTCCTCAGCATTCCTATTATTGTTCCACTCAAAAGCGATTTGAGGCCTCACCACACCATACCTCTCTTTTCTACTGTTATATACACCCACGACTATGTCGTATTTATCCGTGTATGCTGACATCATCCTGAGTGCGTCTGGCCTCGGGTAGATATCTGAGTCAACTATGAAGAGGTCATCGAACCCCTGAGACGCGCACAGTAACCTGAGCTTCTCCATGTTCGTGGCAACATAACGCCACTTCGTTATGTCATCTACTGCTATCTCGTTCACGTGAGTGTTGCACGCTATGTAGAGTGACGCCTCAGAGTACCCTGCGAGGTCGAGCTGCCTGAGGTTAGCCACCCACTCAGGCGATATGTCACCCAGGTTACGTGCGGGGGTACCGATGAGAAGGCGTTTACCCATTCTTAACACCTTTATTCTTTATGTTGTTGAGAACCCTGGCGCGGAACTCGTCCATTTTCTGCTTTGCTAACTCGTCCTTTTTCTTGACTGCGCGCGTCGAATAGGATATGATATTACCCTCGAACTCACCCATGGCGCCTATGAGCTTCTCAACCGCACTCCTCACCTCATCGTCCATGTCGAGCTTATAGTAGTCACGTAGAACCGCAGCGTTCGCCCGTGCGAACCTGAGTAGCTCTGGCACCTTCGATAGCGCCATATTGATTTTAACTATTTCACGTTCATAGTTCACCAATCATCAACACACCTCGGCTCACTCATAGTATTAGAGTGGAAGGGGTCTATTTTATGTTTGAGCACCCGTTTATGGTCGAATTCTAGTTTTACAACCCTTACCAGGCTGTTTTCAGTTAGCAGTAACTCAGGGTGAAACAGGTTCTGCCTGATTGTTACACCCATACCCGTTACACTCAGTGTGTCAGGTGAGAATATTATTTCACGTCTCGGTAACCCTTTTATATAAAATTGTTTTTCCTCTTCAGATTCAATTATATACGTTTTCGCCCTGAAATAGTAGTTTTCACCAGATTTATCGTCCTCGATTTTTAGTTTACCTAAACCCTGTCCAACATGTTTCATGTATTTTTCAGGGTACATCGTATGGATAGAATCGGTGTCCATGTACACCACTGTCTCATCGTCCTTACACAGTGAGTGGAGATACAGGCGTGCGTCGGCTGTTATGTAGCTGGCTACAAGCAGGTTGGACTGCGGTGCGAGTTTTGGCTTATCTGTGCTACGTTTAATCCATATACCGTTGTTTTCGACCCAGCCGTTCCAGTCGTCGGGTGGCGTCGTCCTCACCTGACCAGACTGTATGCGGAGCCCCCAGGTACCGTAAAACGAATTGAGCATGAGTTTGGCGTACATGCGCATAGCCTCGTTGTGTTCGGCTTCAGCCCTGAGCTTCATGTTATAGTGCTCTTCAACGAATTTCCTGAAGGGTGAATCAACGCCCTCAAACAGCCTGTGCTTTATTATCCTGTGCACCTCACCCATTTTATTATCTTGAAGGTACCTGAGCTCCAGAGTGGTGAACCACTTTTTGAGCTTACCATACGGAAAAATAAGCTTCATCTCACCGTTAACCTCTTTCTTATAGGCGAGTGGTGGGAGCCAGTCTTTCTTGACGAGCACCTCTGCGTAAACCGCCCCTTCATACGATATATCGTTGCTGATTACATATTTCTCCGTGTCTGGGAATACGAGCCTCCACGCCGAGTGGGGGTAGCTCGAGTTGATGTCGTACACCACGACGTCGTCAAACCTGCCGTAGCCAATACACTCCGTGCGTGCACCCAGATATAAATGCTCGAGGTCATAGTACCAGTTACCCACCTTGACGTCTGTGGTGGTCGACCACCTGTATCTCGCGTAGCTTGGGGCGGTGTTGAAGACGCGTGTAACACCGTAGTTACCCTCTATGTCACGGGTAACCAGGTCACGCATGATGTATTTGAATACAAAGTATGTTATTTTCGCATCGTTAATTGCGTACTCTTCAAAGTAGTGTTTCTCTGATGGTGCTGGTTCACGTTTACCAAGGTATGGTGGTTTCTCGAGCTTTTTGTAGCCGAACGCTTCACCAACACGCGCGAGGCTCATACCCGCAAAGAACCTCGCCAAGTCAACCAGGTATACGTCTGGCTTCAACACTATCTTGTATGGTTTACCTCTATTGACGAATACTTTCGCCTCTGGCCACAGGTGGCGTGTGACCGCGAAGTCGAACACCGCGTTGTGGGCCACGAGGACGGCGTTATGGAGAGAGTCAGCCCACCTCTTTATCTCGTGTTTATCGTAAAGTATGTGTCCACCATCCGTTTCATTGTAATACTGGACACTGTACAGTTTATGTACGACCGTGTACACCGTCTCAGTGTCGAAGCCGTACAGCTTATAGAACTTATCCCTCACACTATATCGCCCCGCCTGGCCCACAGTGTTGTGTTATCAAGCGTGTGTATTATTTCGAGGGGCATGGCGCTCCCACCGCCAAGCACGTTCACGAGTGAATAGTAGAGGTTGTTAACAGTGTTGACCTCTGAGCCCTTTATATGTAGCACAGTTGACGAATACTGTTTACCGTACCCGTTAACCTCGATTATCACCTTTAGCTCAGTGTATTCTGGTGTACCACTTCCACACACCCTTATGGCGTCACCAATAGTTTCATAGTAAGCGTTGAGGGTTAGCTGGATAACACTGGAAGGGTTGGTCGGTGAAAACCTGTCGAATGGGGTATAATATACCCATTCACTCAGGGCATCAGTTGTAGCTATGCATGGTCGTGCGCCTGATACCCCGATAACCCATGTGGCTTCAACCTTTACACGCATGTAGCTCCTCACCCTCAGACCGAACACACCCCTCGCGACGAGCCTCAGATAGCGTGTGTACCGCCTCAGGGTGGCGCTCGACGCGAATGGGAAAAATAATTTGAGGTCGGACATTATCTGGCGGGTTGACAGGTCGGTCACTGGTATTAAATATAAGAGCGTCGCGGTGGTTGAGTTCCCGAGTATCTTCCTCACGCTCAGCTCGGCTACCCTGCGTGTGAGTTCGTTTATATCCCCGCTGAACACCTTCGGGTATGATAGGCGTACACTCATAGGTGGTTACCAGGCGCCCGAATAAGCGCTTAAACAATTTCGATTACCACCCTTACAAGCTTTCCTCTGAGCTTGAAGCGGTCTACCATGTACTTCGGTATCTGCACTTTCCCAGACTTCTGCACCCGCAGCACGAGTTCAAACTTTTTCTGTGTTTCAGACATACACCTACACGCTTTAAAGGATTATTTAAGCCTTTTGGGGATTTCTACGGTCGTAAAAAGACTTATATGTTCCTGCCGAATACAATATAATCGGTGGAAAACATGTCTGTACGTAACGTACCACCACAGATACCCAAAGACGAAATACCGAAGGAAGGCAGAAAGGTGAAAATAGTGGACGCCCGCTATATCACGGAGCCAATCTATACGCAGATAGGCGTTTCAAGCAAGACCCTCGTACTCGAGGTCGAGCTGAACGGTCAGAGGTACAGCCACCTGTTCGGCCTCAACAAGAACGTGATAACTGGTAGCGCAGCACGTCTCCTATCAGCTGTGGGCGTCACAAACATCGACGACCCGAGCACACCAGACAAAGTAGCACAGCTAAAAGGGAAAGAGGTAACCGTGTATAACAGGGGTGGCAAGCTCTACTGGGTCGTGTAGAGCCACCCCACCACTCTTTTTTATCCACCCGCGTGCTCCGCTAATAGCACCACTTTGCTGTAAGATGGCACCGTGAATGATATGTCCGCTACACCACTCGTGTTGGTTACACCGCTGCCGAGAAATGTGCCACCGAACCCCGTGAACCCGATTAATTCACCCTGCAACGCGTACAGGTTTATGGTTATATTCGATGTTGCTGGTGACGTGGACACCTGGACTGTGACGGTTTGACCCTGGGTGAGAGCTGGCGCACTTATCGTGAGGCCGATGAAGTTATCGAATGATATAACCATCACACTGGACGATGTTGTGGCTCCAATATAGTCAAGCCCAAATAAAACCAGGTTGTTTGAAAGCAGACATATATTCACAAGGTTACCGTTACCGCTAGGTGTAACCGTGGCCGACACACTTGTAACGGTTGGCCACACCTCAAACAGGTCACTTGTGGTGAAGTCGTACACCATCACGATGCTGCTACCACCATTAGTAAGGTTACCATTAGTTGCGTCGATACCCAGTATTACAAGTGAGCCGAAGAACTGTATGAATGTGTCGAACTGGTTTGTGAGCTGGGTGGTGGTTACACTCACAAACGTGTTAATATATGTGGGTGTGGTTGGTGTAGCCGATGGTAGGAAGACTATTGATATTACACCATTGGCTGGGTTAACCCATGGGAACACTATGCCCTGAGGCGTTGCAGCTGCCTGGAATTGCATGAACCCACTCGGCTTACTGATTGTGAACCCGCTTAAACTGAGTATAGATGTCCATGATGTAAGGTTGGTGGATGAGAGTACGACCACCGCACCCCTGGGCGCAGCTCCGCCACCGACCGCTATCATGTAGTACACACCATTCATGAATACGACCGTAGCAAAAGTGTTATTGTTTGGTGCGCTTGGTGCAGTAGGCGCTATTGGGACGAAGCTCGCAGCGACCGTAGCTGACGTTGAGCCGTTTATCTGTGACTCCTCTATATAGAACACACCGACCGTTGAGTTATCAGTTGAAGCAGCTGTCCATATAACCACGTTGGTGAGTGACGTGTTGAAGCCTACACCAGACGCCATAACTAAGCCATTCTGGAAATAGTTGGAGAAAATACTGGGGGCCACAGCATAATAACCCACAGTAACAGTTGCGCCACTGACATACGCGAGCTGATACCCTTTCTGGATTATGGCGTTACCCGTGAACGGCGAACCTATAATGGGTGCTGCACCACCTGTTTCAAGTGTTGTTGATGACGCAGCTGCTATATTATATGCTAATACTGTACCAGCACCAGCCGAACCATCACCATAGTAAAGGTAACCGTTAACAACCGTCGAGGGGCTGGCGAACCCGTTACCATTATTGGCTAAATATGTTGAAACTGTTACCATTCATATCACCTCAACCATAATAGAGCGCCACCAGTCTTTTAACACCTGTGGTTGACGGTGTATAGCTGAATGTGGCCACACCGCTTGAATTGGTGAGTGCGCTACCTATAAGTTTGGCGCTCCCAAAATCAACCAGGTCTTGTGTATAGTCGCATCCATCATCTTCATATAAGAATACTGACAGGTTGGATGTTGCTGGTGACGTCGACACTGTAACCGTTGTAGCCTGACCGACAGTTACACTCGAAGGCAGGCTCATTATAAGTGATATACCACTATCAAACACCAGACTCAAAAGTGAGGACGACGTTGTTCCATTATACGCGTTAATCGGGAATATCATCGTTGACGGGTTAATCAAAACGAATGGGTCATGTATGAATGCGCTTATACTTGTTATAACGGGGATTAAACTATTAGTCGCCGTGTCATATATACCAAGCCACCCAAATGGGCTTCCACTTACACCTATACGTGTACCTATACCTATTACAATATATCTGCCATAACCATACGCGGTTACTCTGAGCTCAGAACTAGTGTTCGGGGGGTTGGAATATATTGATATGAGTGTGAACGATGGGTATGTGGATACAGTTGTCAATGCGAGTGAGACATTGGTGCCGTCGAACACTGGTATCGCGAGGTAGCTGTTAGTTACCGCAGGCTGTATACCGTAGAAATCATTATAGGACAGAAGCGATAACCCACTGGTGAATGTGAACACCGACGTGAATGTCTGGAAGTTACTTGTATAAAGAAGTGCTGCCGACCCGCGTGGAACTGTGCCCCCGCCTGCAAACAATACGAATAAGGAACCATTCCACTCGAATGCTGAGGCATTAGTATTACCGTAAGCTAGACCAACACTCACGGCTGGAAGGTAGCTTGCAGCTGCGAGTGATGTTATTAACACTGGGTTCTGCGATGCAAGCAGTGATGTGGCACTTATATAGTAAAAATACGTTGTGTCATTATCCGCGCCAATCCAGTAAAATACAAATACGTCCGATAAAACCTGACCAGATATATTTATCGATGAAAAATATTGAGCGTTTGCGTTGTATAACCCATCGCCATAATTTGGCCCAGATATAAGGCTTGGTGTATATAACCCAATCACCGAGTAGCTTGTACCACTTGCACTGATTGCGCCTAACGCGAGTGCTGAAGGGGCACCCACGACAAGTATCCCAACACTGTCCTTCCAATCATACCCACCTATTGCTGCGGTTGGGCCCGAAAAGGTTATCACTGTTACCTGATTCGATGTGTTAGAAACATTGACGGCGACCAGATAGTGTGTAGTGCCTATGAATGTTTCACAGAATAGGTACCCACCTATAATTGCGCTTGGCACTATTTCCTGCCAGCCAGAAGCAGCAAAGAATAAACCCACTGATACCATTTACATCACTTCCTCGCGAAGCTGAATATTAAACCACCGATTGACGGGGTGATGACCAGTTTCCACTCGTCCTCAGGGAAGTTCCGCCTGAACACTTCGACCATGTGTTCAAGCACAGGCAGTGTGAATTGCTCTACGTACACGAAGAATTTGGCGAACTGGTCGCTTATGAATAGTGTTTTGACCTCTGTTTCAAGCTTAACGCTCATTTTATACAGATAAATAAATGGGGATAAATTTAATGTTTTCTACTGTCTCCGCTCTTCGTATTCACCTGGGCCCTGGACGTTTATTATTACCTCTTCCTCAGGTACCTGTGTCTGGACGTATGGGGCTACCGCGGTGGGTGGTGGAGGTGCTGGGGGTGGTGGCTTCCTCTTTTTCTTTTCCCCGAATAAACCAAACAGTGAACTGAGTAGTAGCAGTAAGAGTATAAGTGGGAGAAGTTTCTCGAGTAGCTGGAATAACCCACTGAACCCGCTAACGGGTGATGGAGACGTCACACTTATTATACTTGACGTCTGGCTTGGTGATGGTACAGACGATGACGTACTCGTTGACGAGCTCAATAGCGTGGTTGAAGGTGAATTTATTGTTGCCGTCGACGTCGATGCCGTAGTGGTACTTGACGTCTGGCTTGGTGATGGCACAATGGTGGATGTACTCGTTGACGAGCTCAGTAGTGTGGTTGATGGTGAACTAATCGTGGCTGCGGGTGCACTCGTTGACGAGCTCAGGGTAGTAGTTGATGGCGAGTTAATCGTGGTTGAGGATGTTGAGTTTGTAGTGCTGGACGTCTGGCTTGGTGACGCAACCGTTGTTGCGGGCGCACTCGTTGACGAGCTAAGGGTCGTGGTTGAAGGCGAATTAATCGTGGCTGCACCAGTTGTAGTGGGAGCTGTACTCGTTGACGAGCTAAGGGTCGTGGTTGAAGGCGAATTAATCGTGGCTGCACCAGTTGTAGTGGGAGCTGTACTCGTCGATGAGCTCAAAATGGTGGTAGACGGCGAGTTAACCGTAGCTGAACTGCTAGTTGTGGTAGAGGCTGCACTAGTCGTTAAAGTTGCTGTGGTATATGCTGGTGATTGAACCAAAACTCGTCAATCCAATTTAAATGGTGTGCGCTATATTAAGCTTGATGTCCGTTCATTCGTTGAGAACGCCTTTGAGAGGGATACAAGTATTGATAAGAGCATTATTACGAACATCAATGGAAACAATGATTGGAAAAGTGTGAACTCTGAGTACGCGGGTGACTGCACCCCTGCGACGGTTGTCGTCTCAGAGACACTCATGAGAACACCACCACTGTGCTGATGTTGAGTGTGCCCCCTAATGGGGATATTGATACGCCTGGGGTTACCAGGTCGTGTGTAAGTAGAAAAGTCCCACTGAACGCGTTTGTGAGCGGTGGGTTGGCTGGTATATTTATATTCACTAATAAGCCTACCTCAGATATGATTATACCGAATGTTATGAATACCTGTGTCGACAGGATTACTGATATGGCGGTTGAGGTGTATACGGTTGATATTATTGATACTGGGAAGGCGGTTATGTAGCTTATCAGGTTATAGTCAGATGGGGTAACCGTGCCGTAGCCACTGCCAACCGCGTATGAGAGTGAAAGTGTGCCGTCAGGTATCGCGACACCGCTCAGGGTATGGGTGATACCGTTGACGTCCACCATACTCAGTGTGTTCAGGTTAAACATGAACTGCATTAACATCTGCGCAAAGTTAGAGTTGGTAGGGTCGACAATCATAATATCGTTCACGTACATCAGCACCTTCATCCCTTTGATTATTGTTAAACAATTTCCATCAATCTGGTATAGTCGCATTTTGTTCACCTGAATGTTAAGGTGAGATAGTAGGTGACTGGCTGGTTGGCTGAAAAAGTTATTGGTGTCTGGAGAACCGCGTATATCAGGTGCACGAATTGGGATGACGCTGTGCCCGTTCTCGGGTTAGTCCAGTCGAGTGCTCCAAGCACTGCTACACTTGATACCGTTCCAGAGAAGCTGAATGACGTTGTGGCTGATAGGGTGACCACTATTGAGTTAGAGTATGATATGGTTGATATACTCAGTGATGGAAAGCCGAGGCTCAGGAAGAACTGTGGGCCGAGGCTCACACCTGAAAGCACCTCGAAAAGCAGTATGCCTGAGTACCCAGAGTATGATGGTGCACTCGTAGCGAACGCCACGCACCCGAACATGTTTGTGTTTACTCCAGCGAACCAGCTCGTCTGTGTATAAGCGGACGCCTGGAAGCTCACTATACTCGTTGACACAGTGTAGCTGCACATGACGACGTATCCAGACGTGTTCAGCCTGAATAGCCCACCGAAGAGTGCAGCTATGTTTGAGAGGTATGGGTCACACTTAACGTGTTTATCCCCCACCACGACCTCTGAGTCGACGAGTAGGTTACCATTATGTGGAAAATATCCAGCATTATCAGATATGTACAGCATCCACTAACCACCTATTATCCTATTTATCATCGAGTAGTTTGAGAGGTCGTATCTGCTGGCTATGTCCAGGCTCTTATAGCACATGTCCTCGTACTCAGCTGAATTCCTGGCTTCCCATGCTTCGACCATCACACGTGCGAGTTCAGCTGGGTCGTACAGGAAATACTTATATATGAGTTCCCAGTGGCTTGGCTCCCACGCTTCACCGTTAACGGGTACACGCCACCCCACAGAGTGCTCGTTCTGAGCCCTACTGTCAACGTATATCGTGGGTGTACCGCTCGCCATTGATTCGAGTGGTAATAGGCCGAACCCCTCACTGTGTGATGTTGCAACAAAGTATGTCGCAGCCCTATATAAGGCAGCCTGTGTCTGCTTCTCGAGTTTACCGAAAACGTTCCAGATATACAGTTTGGGGTGTATTTTCTCGTTATAGCGCGCCTCTATTTGCTCTGGGGTCTGGTTCGTTATGACAACACACCTCGGGAGCTTGTCGCCAGCCATCCAGTATGCACGGTTGAGCTCCTCGAACCCCTTACGCGGGTGCCTGGCCTTCTCGAACCCGCACCACGCGAGCATGAATTCACCGAACCTGTGCCTGAATTGCTCAACCATACGCATATCCGCGTTATAAAACACTTTGAGGTTAAGGTAGCGCTCAAGCATGCCATCGACCTTGACCCCCAGGTTACGTATATTCTCAGTTGAGAAAAGCGATGATGAGTACACGTGGAATTTCCTGGTTTTCTCCCTTACCTCATCACTCCACCCCTTGGTTGTGCCCTCTAAATCGGCGAGGAAATAGGCCTTATCAGCTATTGTCGACCACTCGTCGGCGAGTAATTTTACAGCGCTTGTCACGAATAGCTGGGGCATTATGACGACGTCGAACCTTCCAGCATTACGCATACGTAGCATGCGCACATGTCTATCGCCGAGCCTGATTGTCCCACCCCTCTTAAACAGCAACACGGTGTCACCCATGTATATTGGGTTAGCGTCAAATACATCTGTGACCATCCTTATACTTATTATCTGGACGTCGTGGCCATATTGTACGAGCGCCTCTTTGAGTCGGTTACACACGTCAGTGTAGCTCGCCACCATGCTGTTAGAATTCAATAATAGTACTCTCATATCATATCACTCAGCATAACTATGAAGTTAAACACAACGAACACGTACAGGGTAAGAATTATATCGTTCGTTGTGAGCTGCGCAGACATGTATCATCACAGGGTGAGCTAATATTTTAGCCTTTTCTAGCTCGGTGCGAGGTGGAGTGCTATGAGTATGCGTTGGGCTATGACGACCTCGACGACGAATAGTATTATTGAGAACACCATGTGCTCGAACACGTAAAAGATATCGTTGCTCTGCCACCAGTCACCGCTCAGGTGTTCGTGTATGTGTTCAGCTGGCAGTGCTGGTAAACTCACTGCGTATCACCCCCTCATAATACTTTTCCTCGAGCCCAATCCACCACGCCCATATCCTGGTCTTACCCACCACAACGATAAATGTGCCACGTTTAATTATTATGTAGCCATCTATTTCCTTTTTATATTTATTTGAACCCACCATCCTGGATATGGATATACGCCCTTTAAGGGTGTCTGGGTCAATCATGGTTTAACACCCTTTATCTCAGCGTAGTGCTGGAGTGATATGAACCTCTGGTTTACCCTGTTTAAATCGGTGAACACACGCTTATAGTATATTGGTGTGTGCTCAGCCACATCAACCATATCGTCCAGTTCTTTCTTTATACTCGCCGATATACCCTTTATCATGTCGAGCTCAGCCCCCCTCGACACACCTGAAAGCGTGCTCACGTATAAATCAATGACGCCCCTGAACCACTCTACGAGCGTCTTTGCGTAATCCATACTCCATATCTCCGAATCGTGGAGCTCTTCAAGCGTGTACACCGTGCCAAACATGAACGCGAATTTATAGAATGAAAAAGTCAATACGTCTCACCAGTCCTCAGGCTTACATCGATTAAAAGTTTACGCACAATATAATACGCCTTATCGAATACGCCTTTAACTCTTTTTGCTTGTGCTTCACCACCAAGCTCTATGAGTGTTTTGAGCTCATCGTGTAAAAGGTTCATTGAATTCAGTAGAGAGCTAACCTTCACATGTGTTTTAGGGCTGTTATCAAGCTCTATGAGGCGTTGACCAGCCTTAGACGCGAGTAGCGAGTAACGACTGAACTGTGTGTCAAGTATCCCACGTTTCTCTTTTGGCAGGCTCATTATGAATGTTATGTTTGATAAATCAGCTATGTCTGGGTGCATCAACCTGAGTGTGAGCATCTCGATTCTGAATATATCGCTTGGCTTCGCCTTGGTCGTACTCATACGTGTATGTTATGCACAGCACAGATATATTTGTTTTCACACTATGATGCCGTGCTCAGCAAACAACGCAGTATAGTGTTTAACAGTTAAATAGCTTTTAACCGTTTCACGGCAGAGCGACACGGCTTCATCATACAAATCTTTAACCGTTAAAACATCATATACGAGCTGAGCCCAGTGCTCTATGTCTGGGTAGTGCCAGGGCATCTTTAACTCATTTGGGGACTTATCCCATTCAACCCATTTCACCTCTCTTACCCTGACTGTGAGCTTTTCAGGCATGTATTCATTCATGGCTGGCGCATCGATTGTTATCGCGGGTGTACCGCACGCCATGGCTTCAAGCGGGGTCATACCAAACCCCTCAACGTAACTAGAATAAGCATACAGCCTTGCACTCGAATACAATTTCCTAACTTCACTCTGAGGTATGCTCCCGAAACTCACATCAACCCAGTCTGGCACATCTGGGCGTGGCCCATACACGTAGAGTTTAACTTTTAAATCGGGTTTACGCTTCCTGACTTCCTCACACATCCTGATGAAGTCTGGTATACCCTTACGCTTCTCACCGCTCACAATATTCAGTATGTCATACCTTTTCTCAACGCCCTCAGGGTACCATATTGATGGGTTGATACCGTGTGGTAGAACCGATGCGACGACGCCGTTGTGCATCAGGTTATACTGTGAGAAGAGGCTGGGAGTATAAACGTTTTCGCCCATCGTGTAACCCTCACGTGCACCAACATTCGTTTTACCATCGATTACAAGGTATGATACACGTTTATCCGCGTATCCATTATACATGTTAAAAGCATAGGGTAATCTGAGGTATGAGCCCACCCTGAGCTTATAGTCAGCATATTCAACCGACATGTCAAGCTGGCTTATGCGTTTTATCCTGAACCCGAGGGGCTTTATCCCACTTAGCACGTCCTCAAGCACACGTGTAAATGAATGTGAATCAACTGGGTTTACGACGAGAAGGGTTTTACCACTGAAGCGTGTGAAATCATCCGCGACCACTATGTTCTTAGGCTTTATACCCTTACCCTTAAAGCAGGTCAGATAACTCTCCGACAAGCCTGAGCGCCTCAATCAGCATAAGAGCGGACGCGGTGGCCGTTATTGGTGGGTAGGCGAGTGCTGATACGTCATGTACCCCGTCGTCGATTGGCTCTACTGGTGTTACCTCGAAGTAGTCGAGTGTATCGTATTCGTCCAAGCCGTACACGATGTACTTTCCTACGAGGACTGTGTAGTCGAAGTATCCTTTTGACTCGAATAACTGCCCGCTTGGTGTCCTTACGAGTGTGGCCTCTCGTGGGAGGGCCACCCGTGTGAGCTGGGGGTATCTGCCCAACATGGTTCATTCAGTACGTCCTTCTCCAATAAGATGAACGGCTTGAACCCATCCTCGGAGCGCTTCGAGGGGTTCCGACTGGTTTAACCTCGGCCTCTATGTTGACTGTTTCCTCAGCTGGCTGCGTTTCACCCTGTGTGACTGTGACCACTCTAGGGGGCTCGGGTTGTTCACGTATCACGACGGGTGGGGGTGGCCTCACAACTATTATGTTTGGCTCAGGTGATGAAACAGTGGTTGGCTTCGATGGTGGCACCTGCCTGCGTTCTGGCCTGTATGGTACGGCTGGTTTGAACGGTACGGCTGGTAGGGTCGTCTGAGGTTGCTGGCCTCGTTCACCCATGTAATATATTGTAACCGTGGCCTGGACTGGTTTACCGCTAGCAGCTTCCATTAAAGCGCGTCTCGGGACGTGTATCCTGAACCTTCCTTCATATACGGGGTCTGGCATACACTAATACATACACTGGGCACACTTATATGTTTTTAGAATATGACTGAGTACGGCATGATTTTTGCTCCAAGTGAAGATAGCAGGCATACGTCGCGCACCGTTAACTTGAACCCAGTCTCAATTTTATGCCTGAGCCTGACACCCCTGTAATTACCAACTGATACTGGGTACACCACGCCGTCGAGCGTAATCATCACTGCCGTAGTACTCGGGAGGACATCGAACTCTATACCACTTTGAACCATGAATTCATCTAGTTTTGATGAGTCAATGTAGAAGCCTGACACAATGTCACCAAATGTTATATTTCGTGACAATTCAGGCCAACCTCTGTCGCTCGGCTGATTAAAAATATGTATTCATCCCTTGTGAGTGGGTTACCTGTGTTACCAGTTTGACCGTACTCTGTTATATACTCACCATCTGGGTAAACTGTGACCTCGCCTTTAACATTGTACCCCACACCCGTTGAAAACGTCCGCGCGAATTCTTTGAAAACGAGTGATGACACCTTTATGTATGCTATGAGCTCGTCGGCTGGTGTTTCAGCTGCGAGTTCATCACCGTTCATAGCGATGACATCAGGTTCATAATCAGGGAGAAGATAGATATAAGCGCTGAAAACGTCAGGAAAGCTTCATTAAACTGGTTGAATTGTTGCTGTGATATGAGTGCTTGCTGTGAAATCGACACCTGCTTTGTGCTGTTTAAGTAGCTCTCATAAGCAGAGAATGCAGCTATCGCCGTCGACGCGAGGAACGCGTCGAATAGCGGGTCAAGGAATATTGCGAAGGCCATCTATGACCCCTTAGTAAATGAGCCGACGAGTGATATAATAGTTATTAAGACGAGTAGGGGTAAAAGCTGGAAGACGAGTTTAACGGTCGTCGTGAGCCCCGTACCAATAGTTGATGAAAACTGGGGTATACTTCTGAGTGCCTCGACTACGACAACTACGCCTACGATACCAACAATTGAGTTGAGAAAAAAGGTTATGGTTGAGCGGACGGGTGTACGGCTGACCACTTCGGCGACGCGTCCAGTCGCGCGGGCCACCCTGCCAAGCAGTGTCTGAGGCCTCTCTTCCTCTGGCGGTATTACTTCGACCTCTTCCTGCGGTACCTGGACTACTTCTTCCTCTGGCGCCTCTTCAACGGGTGGCTCGGCGGACGTTATGGGACACCTCGACTAGAGGTTTATCCCATAGCTGTCGTGAGTGAGCCGAACACTCCGAATAGCATTTTGAGTACGAGCACTATGACGAAGACTGGTACGATTGATGTTATGATGTTGACTATTGAACTCAGGTTTAAACTCATTTACGCTCCACCCCCACCAATGGTTTGACCTAGGGAGCCGAATATCCCGAACAACATCCTGAGCACTAAGATGATGACGAACACTGGGACGATGGACGTTATTATACTCACAATTGAACTCAGGTTTAGACTCATTTATTTTTCACCTCACGCGGGCGCTGTCTCAACGATACCAGTCAACCTGGTAAGCGCCTTCACCAGGAACTGGAACACGAATACGAATACGACCACTGGTATCACTGCGTTCACAACGTTGGTAATCACTGAGAGACTCATATATGGACACCATTTATATTCCCTGCGCAGCTAGTTTACTCGTAGCACGCCTGCTTGGAGCTGGCGCCCCACCCCTTATCTGTGCAAGCAGGGCCCTCGCGTTGTCTGGCAGGTTGGCAGCCTCAGCTGCGAGGTTGTCGTAAGCCGTCTTTTCTTTGATGGCCCTAACGACCTTACCGTATAGCCTCATGTTGTTGATGTTCTGTAATACTCTCTGCTCGGCGGGTGTGTTCTGGCTCTGCCATAGCTCGTGTTCTCTGGCGGTTATGTACGCCTGAACCCGAACGGCGTTCAACCAGTCCTCGTAACCGTAGGTTGTAACCGCGTTGCTGTAATTGGTTACACCCACGGTGGACGCGTTCTCCTTGTACTTGTTGGCTGCACCCTCCACTCCTAATTTGACCAGGGTGTGTTTACCCATTGACCATCACACACATAATGTGGTTAAAATATATCAGCTTATCACACACGGGTATGAAGCTATCTATTTTCGTCGTCCCTATCATCGGTGTAATACTTCTCAATTATGTACTTTATCCACTTAATATCATTCTTTACGATTTCCATGTCGCCTTTTAAATCATTCAAATTTTTCCCGAGGTCGTCCACACGCTTACTCACATCGTTGAACTTATTGTAGGTGCTCTCAGGCGCGTATTTACGGTTCATCATATATGTTAGGCCAACGAATACCACTGAGAATGAACTCAAAAGGATTGAGAGCACGGTTACAGCGTCATACAATGTAGTACAACACCCCAACCACGCACCCAAGCACGTAGAAAGACCAATCCCTCAGTCCATCCCAGAAAAACGGTTCACCTTCCACGACCTGGTCGAAGGTCAATTCCTTAAAGAGGTCGACTATTAATATAAGCGTTATACCGAACCATACAGGATAGCCCTTTATGAGGGGTGCAACGGTGAACACGAACCCGAGTGATGTATGAAGCATCTGCGCTAACAGCTTTGAACTCGGGAGCCATTTCCGAATGTACTTAACCATGGTTGGTTTTATAACTCAATGAGCCAAATAGTATTTATGTCTTTCTTGCAGAGTAACAGTACTCTGATAGTCGTACTCGTCATAATAGCGTCCACCACACTACTGCTATTCTATGGAAAAATTCCAGACTCTGTTTATACGAGTGTTATTTCTGGGGTTCTTGGCTACTACCTGGGTTATCGGGTGGGTTCTCGCTCGTAGGCTGCTTCTGCCTGGCGTCAATTATCTTTATTTTTTCCTGTGGATGTGAAGACATAATTGACTGTACGCCTTTAGGCATCATGGGCATCAACGCGGATTGAAGCATCGACGTCACCATTGGCATGACCATCTGCATCACCTGGCCCATCACCTTACGCTTTATTTCACTAGCTGGGTCTTCAGCTGGTGCCTGCTGTGGTGTCGCCCTGCTTGCAGCGTTTTCCATCACCCCATATAAGTTAGCTGCGTGCTCAACTGTTTTAGTGACGAGTTCAATGTAGTTCGTGATGTATGTGCCTATGAATTCCTTATGCATGTCCTTGAAGAATTCCCATGCTGCCCAGAGCTGGTCGCCCGTCATCTTCTGGAGGGCGTCAGCCTGCTTAAAGTAGTATTCCACAGCCTCAGATATGACTTCCCACGGCTTCTTACCTTTTTCAACCGCGTATTCCTCAACAAGCCGATATAATTGAGGGTTAGCACGCTTGAGGGTACCCATCGCCCTGACTATCTTTCCTTCGGATTGAGCCCAGTCCTCTGAATCCCTCTTTTCTGATGGTTTTTCACCAGAAAAGTCCTCTGGTTCACTCACTGCTTATCACGCATGCTCTCAGCTATGTGCTTCACTATTTCAGGGCTACCGAACTTCATACGTATGATGTAGTCAATGGTGGTGTCGTCCTTTATCTCGATGAGTTGTTCCATCTCTGCACCGATTGATTGAAGCATCGCGTTTATCACCATCTTCATCTGCGGTAGCGACTGGACAAATGAGTCCACAAGCGCCGTATCCATACCCGTAGGTGCGCCCTCTGACATAGAGACCGTTAAAAATATTTTTCGCATGGCTATAAACATTACTCTAACCTCATACAACATGAAGTATTGAATGATTAACACAAGAAAACTTTATTTCGACCCACCCAATAGGTGGGATACAAATGGACACGAAAGTAGAAACAAAGATTCTTTTCGCTCAGTTTTTACTACTAGGTAAGAAAATACGACTTATTACGCCGTTTGACAAACGACTAGGGCGGAAAGCGAGCGTGGACAAGCACAGAGCACACATAC
>Ga0208429_100023_pt1 | contig 24376 bp, 34 predicted proteins | sample BED_virus_MetaG_FD_187134 | JGI IMG/M metagenome (GOLD analysis project Ga0208429, IMG submission 187134) | Hot spring microbial mat communities from Yellowstone National Park, Wyoming, USA - BED_virus_MetaG (SPAdes) (version 2) | ecosystem: Environmental > Aquatic > Thermal springs > Hot...
GAAGGCATGACATTAAATAAAGACGAACTATTGAGAGAATTGAGTCTCCTTTATGATTTTACCGACGAAATAGATAGCGAATGCGATGAATACATCTCGGAATTTCCAAAGAGTCTGCCATATTATAAAGATTTAGTAGATGCTTTAGAGTCTTTGCAGTCTGTTGCGACAGATGTCGGAGCAATAATTGAGGCAATACAAAACGAATTAGAAAAAGAGGAGGATAAGAAATGATTAATGAAATTCAACAGAAAGAGGAGGAACTTCATTATTTTATCAGGGAGGATACGGATGAATTCAGGGATAGTATGATAGATACAATTCTACATATCGACAGCGACCCAGAGGGGGCGGCACTGATCGAGATTCACAGGGACGGTACATATGACGTCTATACTGGTAGGAAAGCAGATTTTAGCACGGATGATGATAATTTCAGATTCCAATTTTCATATATATCTCCTTTGGACGTTACGTACTTTGGCGACCTGCATATTAATCAAGATGGCCTTTGGGAGGATGATAACGGGATAACCTATGAAGATGATGAAGATCTTTTAGATGAAGTAAAGTATAATATTTTCATCGGCTACTGCAATATTTTCAATTATGAATGGGTGGAATTTTTAGAAAAGTTCAGTGAATGGCATAAGCGAATAAGAACCAAGGAAATGGAGGGAACGAAGGCATGATGGTCATCAAGCTTGAGAAAAAACGAAAAGTCGTAAAATTATGGGAATTCGACAAGGTGGATGATAAATTAGAGAGATCTATCATTGAAACCATTGATGCAGACTATGATTTAATCAGAAGGTTGAGAAGGGAAAGGGGAACTGCGGAGGTGGAAGTATGATAGAATTTTATTATGGTACCACATGGATCTGGCCAATCCAATTCCTGCCGAGAATAATGATTTCAGCGACTTTTTTGAGAACAAGAAAAAGCAAACTTAAGATCGAAAAACCGTGGATGCTAGATTCAGGGATAGGAGGTATGTTTAAAGATAATTCATCACAGAGACTTAGTTTAGAAGAATATGCTAATATTATTTCACTTCATGAGCCTCCTATTGCATGGACCTATGATTATCCTTGTGAGCCGTCGATCAGGGAAAAATATTGCTATACATCATCAAGGGCGCAAGATATGACAAACGATAATACAGCAATTCTACGTGACTTTTATGGACTAAAGAATGTGATGTCAGTGGTCCAGGGATGGACTCTGGATGATTACCTCGAAAATATCGATAAGATAAAAGGTGCAGGCTTATTGACGGAAAGATTGGGCATAGGCTCAGTATGTCGCAGGGGGCAAACAAAAGAGATTGTCAGAATAATAAAGGCGGTTCGCAACAACATACCTAGATGGGTGAAATTACACGGATTCGGAGTAAAAACATCCGTCTTGAAGACAGAGGCAAGGTTCCTATTGGATAGCGTAGATTCTTCGGCCTGGGGAATCGAGAGGCGTTATTATTCTTGGAGTACAAATGGCAATAAAGGACTGGTATGGAAAGACAAAGTCCCATATCTATTGGATTACAAAAATAAAATGGAAGAGCTAATCAAGGATAAAATCACGCTCGAAATGTTTGGGATGGAGGTGTGGGCGAGATGAGTGAGTTTGATTTCAATTCTTTTGAAAAGAAGCTCAAACGGAGGTGAATGGCATTGAATGAAGATCTTGAAATGAAATTGCAGGAATTTGTATCATACAGGATAGGGCACGGAGATTCCATAAGCACAGCTGAAAGGAGGGCGAGGAGGATAAAGACCCTGGCAAAATACCTGGATGTAAACAGGGTGGATACGGGTTCGGTTTTCAAGTATGTTGAAGAAAGGCTCAGGAAGGGGATAAAGAAGAAGTCCTTGAGGATTGAGCTCATGGACCTGCAGCGCTGGTATGAGTTCCTTGGCTACAACGTGGTCCTCCCGAAGCTAAAGAAGGAACCTGACCCGGATCCCTTCATCCCAACGTCCAATGACCTGATCAGGATCAGGGAGTTCTGCCTGTCCAGGAAGGACAGATATACATGGATGAGAAACCTTGCGATAGTGGATCTCCTCACAACAACGGGCATGAGGGCAGGGGAGCTCATAAAGGTCAACATCGAGGACTGGAAGGGTGATTCCATCTACATAAGATCGGAGAAGGGGGAGAGGGACAGGACAGTACCATTACCAAAATGGATGCAGGAGGAGCTCAGGGAATACATCGAAAATTACCGGTATAAAACGGACCCGAAGGCCCTGTTCACATCCAGGACGGGGAGGTTCAATTACAACAAGCTGCGTGCCCTAATTAAATATGTAGGGACGAAAGTCGGGATACCGCAGCTCCATCCGCACAGCCTCAGGCACTATTATGCCACAATGTTATGGAAGGCTGGCGTGGACATAAGGGAGGTTCAAATCCTCGTGGGACATGCCCGCATCGACACTACAACGAGGTATACACACATATCACAGAAAGAGCTCGGAGAAAAAGTCAGGGACAGGGTGGAGGAAGTATTTTCCTTTCGTCAAAAATTAGAACCTAAGGGCCAAATCCACGTAAAAAATGATGGGAGCGAACCGAACGGTATGGGAGCACTGGGGTATGAATCTTTTATCAGCATAGCAACCCCGGTTATTGATCCAATTCTTGGGGAGGCGTTTCAATGACCGACACTTCCGAGTTTGTTTACCCTTACCAGCACATCTTCCAGGAAGCCGCAGAAAGGGGCATTGATGCAAACAAGGTCCGGAAGCTCCTGGATGAATGGGAGAAGGAATATATCGGGTCTCCTGACACGCTGGACGATTTGATACAGGGGGTGCTTGAATGATCTACAGAGACTATATCCGGGATTATGATATGAAAATGAGGCAAGCTGACAGGATAGTAAGGGAAAGGGCCGGGGATACATTGAATGTTTTTGATTTTATACCTCCAGCCGAAAATCCGGAAGAGGCGTACCTGATCGTCAGAGCCCTGAGGGAAAGATATGATGGATATATTTTCATATTAGAAGATGAGAAAAAATGGGAATTTCCTTACAATATAAGGGTTGCAAGAGCTGTAGGGGCGAGATGATGAATTCAGGATATTCTAATTTAATTATTAATGATATTTCAAAAAAATATAAATCAGATTCATGCTTGGAGAACCTGAATTATATACCCCTTTGGAATTTTCTTATTAAGAAAATTCAAAAGATAAAAATAAATCAAAATTTGGAGGGCTCGAAAAATCCGAGTCGCTTAATTCTTTTCTTAATTAATTTAATAATTAAATTATTAAATAAATTCATCATCATCATCTCCGTCATCATTTTTTCGAACTATCTTTCTAACTACCAGGAGGGGATCTCATGACAAGAAAAGTAGGAAGACCAAGGAAAAAATATGCTCCTGGTGAAAGGCCTACTATCGTAAGTGTCTCCGTAGCTGAGGGGCTTTTGAAAGCTATCCCTGAGACATCAAATCTCAGCAAGGAATTCTCGCTTTATCTTCAATTACGGTACGGAGGAAAAGATAAAGAAGAGATTGAATTGAAAAATATAAGAGAACAGATCAACGAACTGGAAAACAAACTCAGCGTATTGAGAGCACAAGAAGAATTGATAATGGAAAAGATGAAAAAAGAGGATGAGGAAAAGCGGGCTCTCAAATTTCAACAAGATGCAATTGCATATTTTTTGAGGCAGAGAATAATCGCTACAGTAGAAAATGGGACTGGGTATGATTTGAAAGAACATATCAATGAATTAAGACATAATGCTGGCATAATAATAAGTGAAAGTGATCTTCTCAACGCAATCAGAACTGCTGAAGAGGATCCATCAAAACTTAAAGAAGGAGCGGAATTTTTGATTGAATTCAATGTATCCCTGGCACCAGGATGCCAGAAAAAGCCGTGGTGGAATTTCATAATGGAAGATTTCAGAAAATTAAAGGAGGGCACAAAATGATTCAGTCAGATTTAATGAATTTCAGGAGGGTCAGGAGGCGCTATGATAGCGTATTTGAGAGGTTTATAGAAGATCCGGAGCTTCAGAAGGCCTTAATATTGAAGAATCTCAGGGTGGGATATGTCCGGAGCCTCAAAAGGCTCGTGAACGTCATATCCAAAGAACTCGAGATAGACCCTGATACCAATGAAAAAAAGAGGTTATCAAGGATAATCCGAATCAGACTTGGAATACTGGAATATGAAAAAATAGTAGTATATGAAGATGGTGGATGGAAACTGAATGAAGGTTAAGAATATTTAAACAAGGAAAATATAATTCAATGTAAACGTCTCCCCTCCCGGTTTTAGAGGGGCCTGGAAGGGAGACGACCTCAGGAGGAGGCGATATATTGATAAAAGAAAAGAATAAAATGATTTTGGAAAGGACCCTCCAGGAGGAGAGGTCCTGATGGAAACCGCAAAGAGTAAAGCAATGAGGATCGTCATTGCTCTATTCGTGGTAGTTCTATTGACATTCTTCGTTCCATTTGGCATTTCTCAAGGAATGCAGAACTGGGCTTCATCAGCCTCAGGGACAATCTCTGGGACATCTGTAAGCGAAGCTAATTCGTGGTTTGTGTATAATATGAACGGGAAGTCTATCCCGGCAACAAGCACAGGCTCTTCGGCAACATTCTTCTTCCCCAGCAATCAAACCTCTGCGGTTATTGTAACTAACTTAACAGTTGGTCAGGCCATTACTAATGACGTCTCGAACATTTCCATTTTGGTCCAGTCAAATGTTAAAGAAACACTCACCGTTTATCTTGCTATTGGGCAGAATAATAAAAATTACAATGAACTTCAATATATAACAATAACAATAACAAATACATCAAAACCAGCACTCGCCTATTTCCCTGGGCAGGGATACTGGTATTCATTCCCTTCGACCGACCACTTCATTTTTGTGATAACGGGAGCAACATATGGTTCAATGTTCACTGGATCCGTTGTATTGAAAGGAGTATCTGGTTTTGAAAGCGCATTCTTCAATCCTCAGGTCTGGCTATCTTTGGCGTTATTCATCCTGGGCATTGCATCGTTTGTGGGGGCAATTTTTGCAATGCCGTGGATTGAGATGCATCCTGAAAGGATAATTCCAGTTAGAAGGAGGTCGAGAAGATGAATCGGAATAAGAGATCCCCTATCTTCTGGGATAAAGTGCTTGTCGTTTTATTCGGCCTATTCCTGTCATTAACACTGATAGCGTCTATATACCAAAAATACGGTGAATATGCCTTCGGGTCACTATTGTTCACAGGGATTTTCTGGGCTATGATCGAAATCATAACTCCGGCCTCAAGGCACTGGTCTCAGGCATTGATAAGATTTATCCCTGCTTTCATAATCGGCACGCTATTCGGTGCGGTGTTTACATATTTTACACAGTTCGGTTATTATGTCATTGAACCGGCCATCGCAGGTTCGATAATTGCTTTATTTGCCCTGCTGGGAGTCATATCATTTACTCTTGTTGCAATTTGGACTGCAGTCTGGTCGCACAATAGGGCATACATCAGGAGGTGATTTATTGCTTGCTATATCACTTGACATCGGTTCAATTGTCAATAACGCTTTACAAAGCTTAATAAATGGAATAATTAGCGTATTCCTTTCATTTTTCCAGGGCCTGGTATATATTCTTCTCGGTGCAATAAATTCTGCATTAGGCGGGATTCTCGGGCTATTTGGGATCCCCTTCCATGCATGGGCAGTAGATGTATCCAAGCAGGGCCTGATAATTCCTATACTGTTCGTCGGCATTCTAGGAATTGCTGGGGCGATAGGTTACTTCTTCCTTGACATATACGGGCTTGAGGGTGACCTGAGAGGAGGAGAGGAGGACATAGGTAGATTGGAGGAAAATATAGAGGAAGAAGAATGATCCTATTTACTCCCTCGCTTGATGTGCTATCAAACGGAATATCAAATGCATTCCAATTGTTCGGCCAGTTCATATCTTATCTGATTAATCTTCCAGCATCCGCATGGGCATACATTGCGATGATTTTTGCTGATCACATTGACGGATACGGTCAGTTCATTCTTCCAATGATGGTCATAATCCTCGGCATAACATTCTTGGTTGCCTACATGGTGATATCAACTGCGAGGACAGTGGATAATGACATGGATATAGGGGCTTTAATGGAGGGGATTGAATGAATGTGTATTCAATAATATCAGATATCGCAAATGGACTTGTCAATGGATTAATTGGTCTTTTTAATACCATTATTTCAGGCATATTATCCTCGGTCCAGTCAATTCTGGCAGGATTCGGACTGATGGTTGAGAATCCTCTTCAAACATGGGCATACGACGTGGCCTATGGCAATAATCAACTTGCAATTCCCTTTATATTCACGGTGATCCTGGGAATTTCGATATTCATACTCCTTCTTTTCATTGATATTTTCGGCATTGAGAAAGATATTGATGAGGGAATAGGAGGGTTAATGGAAATATGAAATCACTGCCCATCTTATTAATATTTACATTCTTTATAATATTGTCCTTCGCTGTTCCATTCGGCTATGCTTCTATATCAAGAGGGCCAGGAGGAGGCTCTATATCTTCAATCCCATACCCCAGTCCACCAAGTTTTTCATTTAACCCCATATCAGTCCCTTCATTTTCAATTAACTGGAGCATTAACCCTATCCAGGATATTGAAAATATCATAGACGCAATTCCGAACTTTGTTCTCGGCTTCGTTGCGGCAAATCTGATAAATTTCTTTTTGTACGTTCTTGAAGCGATATATTATTTCTTTGCATACTTGGAGTATTTCATCATAATTGGGGCCCTGAATGCATCAATCGGTCTCGGAGTATGGTCTCTGCCTGTATTTGTCGGAGTTTTAACCCTGCTTGTTTCTTTAATTGTAATGATTTTAAAATCTAGCGAGGGAGTATTTTTGATAGGAGGTATGTAAATGAAAAATTATGGAAAAATAATGGTTTTAATGGCTATTTCTCTGATGATAATATCAGGAACATTAATAACGGAAAATGGAAAGAGCAATACGACACAACCGGCGTCTGCTCCACAATCAAATATGCCTTTTGTATTAAAATATGCATTCTCCATGGCAAGTGCAGGGAATATATTCTATGCGAATGGATTAATCTTTGATTTAAAAGAATCTACTAATAGTAATACTATAGCGTATGTTTACAAACCCTCAGGCATAGAAGTTGCTACTTTAAATCTTGGAGAACCTTTCCGCTATGGGCTTTCAATATCTCCAACAGAAGTTGAGTTTGTCGAACAAGACGGTCATACAGAACTCTATTATCAGATTTTTAATACTTCTGATTATATATTAGGCCCTGTTGAAACTTTTGCTATCCCATCGCCTCCAGGATTCTTATATCAATATGTGACAATTTTGCCTAATGGTGATATTTTTTATCCTATATATAACTCCTATAATCTTGGCGACTTTGCAATCAGTGGTTCTGTATATCAATGGCATCGGACGGCTTCTAATCCTTCAGACTGGGAATATTTTACATATTATGCAATCGAATCTCAATCAGGCATAGATGGATTCGGAATATACAATCAGATTACACATTCTTATGATAATATTACACTGCCTTCAGCAATTCCTATGATTAATTTTATTAATTCTACTGAAACGTATAATGTTGCACCGGCCAATTCAAATGATTACCCTAGTGTTAAATATCAAATATCATCATTTATTCCTACATTTGATCCATACTGGCTGTTTTACATAAACTCTTCTGCAGTAGGAATTTTCGGAAGACAAATTACTGGAATGGCATTTGGTAATCAGACATATAGTATGATTGGTGGCAATTTCTATACAATTGTCTTAAATTTTAATAATCATCGTGTGTCAGTTATTCAAGAGGATAGTGCCCAATATAATCCATATATTACACCTACTCAACCGGAATCTTTGGACACAGGAAGTTCTTGGAAATTCTACACCTATATTTTAGGTCAATCAACAATAACGAATACTGAAGTAATAACAATAACGAATGCTAGAGGAACATACACTGAACCTACTAATTTCACATTTGTTTACAATAATTATTTATACACACTATATGGAAATGAAATTATTGTTTTGGGTCTAAATACTTCTTATTCAAATAACATATATGCTCCGGTTTTTAATAATAGCAGAAACACTAATTATAATTTATTCGATCCTATTATCATCAATAATACTTTAATCTATGCTTCGCCAAATACAATTTATGCATTCCATTTTACGCCTTACAGTATAACTAATATTTTCCAGGATGAAATTATGAACGGAGCGGGGTTTTATATTGGGCAAATGAATAATACAATACTGATATCTTCTACATCAACATCATCACTGTATGACTTCTCCCTCGATCCAGAATATGATTTAGCGATTAACATATTCGGCATATCTACTGGGTGGAATGTATCTGTCAACTCTGTTGGATCAGGATTCACTGGAATCCAGAATGCAATAAATCATACACAAATTAATTCAACTCATTTCATACTGCCGGTATTCCCGATTGCATATTATCTGAATGTCTCAGCTCCTTCAGGATACGAGATATATTCAATAATTGCAAGTGGCAAGGGAATAACATTAATCTCAGATACTGATATTCTGACAAAATTTTATTCAACGGTTTTCAATGTCTCATCAGATCCGACAATTAATATCACATTTATCCCTAAGGAATTTAAGATAACATTTAATTCTAATCTCAATCAAGGAATTTCTTGGCTAGCTCACTGGAATCTTGAAAAGAACGTCACATGGCAAGTGAGAATTTATCATGGAAGCGATCCTTCGGCTAAAATAATCTATGCAAATTACATAAATAACTCATCACTCTCAAACTACACACTTATTCAAAATTCAACGATGGAAAATATGACTTTTGCACTCTTCAACGGCACATATAAATATTCAGTCTTTTCGATGACCAAACTTTTCATAACTAATGATGTCAATGAGAATCTCACAGTATCGGGTTCTAATCTGTCAGTCCAGATTTTATTCTCTGGCAATTATCCTAAGGCAGTTATATCATTTGTGCCTGGCAAGATACCTCTTGATACGGCATGGGTCATATCAGGCCAGAATTCCTCTGGAGGTATCGGATTGAATATCACTAATTATTCATGGACGATCACTGGTCCGACTAATTATATTCTTTCTGGGCAGTCTAATGTTGTATATTTCAATCAAGTGGGCAACTACACAATTTCACTTACAGTTTATAATCAGTATGGCCTTAAAAATACCACGACCACGACTACACAAATAATAAAATTCACAGTATCAAATGAAATCTCAATGTCAGTTTCATTAAAAGGAGTTTTCACTAACACATCGGCAGATTATCAGATTGAGGTGAAAATCCCGAAGAACATGAGCATAGCATCGGTCGAAGCTCTAATAGATAATTCTTCTTCAATGAATATTAAGTTTGTAAATTCATCAATAACAGGCAATTATTCATATTACTTCTATCTGGCATCGTTCAATCCATCATCTCTGGCATATGGGAATCATTTCCTTAACTTCTCGGCATATTCTACATCTGGTCAATTCAATTATTATCACTTCTCAAAAACTTTCGGGTCTGCTTCGAAATCCAGCTTCAATCTTATAGCATTTTTTGGAGGTCCTGAAAACTTCTGGGCCATGATGGCGGCTCTTATTGGAGTGCTAATTACGGTGGCATCCCTGAAAATATCGAGGAGCACTGTGGTCGAGATTCCAACGGTGAAGAATGGGAAGGAGTATGTTGCGGAGGCGAAATTAAAATCAGTAAAGGTCAAGACTCCAAAGAATAGAGGAGGGAGGAAAATATGAAAAATATAGAAAAATTTGGAAAAAAATGGATCACGTCAAGCGTGGTCCTTATTGTAATGTTATCTTCTTTTGCATTGCTCGGAGGGGTATTCGGAACGGGGGCTCCTCCATTTACGGTTACCTTCGAAGAGCATAATCTCCCCGTTGGGACGACATGGTCAATAGCATGGAATAACACAACAAAATCCGGGATAATATCGAATACAACATACTCTGGCGGAGGTTCAGCATCCGTGAGCCTTTACAACGGGTCATACGAATTCAGGGTTATAGGGACTCCGTGGTGGTTCAATAAAACTATTGGCAAATTTACGGTCTCAGGTGCATCCGAAACTATTACAGTTAATTTCATAGAGAACTTCACGGCTACATTCACGGAAGCAAAATTGCCTTCAGGGACAAAATGGGGTTTGAGTAATCCGACACTTGGAACATTTTACAATACATCCACAGCGTCTGGTGGGAGCATAGTAATCAAAGAAGCAAACTCAACCACATCTTATTCGTTCGGCATAATTGGAACGCCCTGGTGGTTCAATTCTACAAAACTATCCGTTGAGTTTAATAAAAATACAACATTTACAATCAATTTCATAGAAAATTTCACACTGACAGTTAGGGAAAACAGGTTATATCCAGGGATTTCATGGGGAGCTGGAATAGGAAAAGTAATTAAAAGTCAACTATCTGGGATAATATTATCTCCAAGAGTAGGTAATGCCGGAACTGTCCAATCTTCAACTAGAATTAGTTATATAATTAATTATTATGTTAGCTCTCCTCGCACTACGAATACAACTATTGTCCTCAAATACAAGAACGGGTCATGGCAATTTGGTGTATATCCGGTATATGACTATAATATTTCTTTCCCAAACATGGTTTATATTCCTGGTAACGAGACAGTAAATGGTCCAATCTATTATTCAAATATCTCTTTAACAACAAATATGACCATAGAGGTGAATTTCACTCCAAGCATGCATACCGTGACAATTAAAGGTTATACAAATCCAAATGGCACCAATGTGTCTACTATTAATTTTATTAGCCTAGTTAATTCTATGGGAGCAAATAGTGTAGGAAATGTTGTTTCCAATAATACTGGTTTCTACGAAATTACGACAACGGAATACGCCAATTTAATCTTTTATAAAAACGGATATTCTCCTCAATTTGTGAGAATACTTTCTAATAAATCAGTCCAATGGCTCAATATGACACTCTCAAAAATAAGTGTCTCTTGGAATATCTCTCAGGTCCTTAGCATCAAAAATTATAAAAATGAATCATGGATTTATAATTTTAACATTACAAATGTCCCAGTTAATTTTACATACATCAAAAATGGCATATATTTTGCAAATATAAAACAGAATGAATTTGTTGTTTTTGCGAATCTATCAGGTTTGCCCCCATTTCCAGGTCAGTCATCACATCCGCCAGGTTCGCCAATTCCTCCTCCTTTAATTATGAATGTGACATTAAAGCTACATCATGGTCAAAAGTACATATTCTTTGTTTATACAAATGAATCAAACAATCCCGCTAAGTTCTACGTAAATGCATCTCCAACTGGATATACAACTATAGATTTAGATAAATTTACTGATAACTTTACATTAGATCCTTTGGTTGAATATTCAGCCCCGCAAGCAGTTATAACGGCACCATCTGCAATCCCATACGATACTGCGATAACAATCAGTGGAGCTAATTCAATTGCATCAACAAATGCTACAATAACTAATTATACATGGCATATTACGGGTCCAGTAAATTATACCGCATATGGAAAGCAAATCGACGAGTTCTTCTCTGTCCCTGGGACTTATAAGATCCAATTAACGGTCACGGACTCGAATGGACTTACAAATACCACATCCACAACATTGTCTGTGTTGGCATCGAATATAACGACAGCAATTAAAATCTCAGTAACTCATACCTTCAATTCACAAAAGAGTACCTATTATTTCCTTGTGTATGTGAACATGACTAATAACGTCTCAATAAGCCAGATTACTGTTTCCGTTGACGGAAAATACGTGAACACAACATTAGTCAAAGAAATGGGATATGACTATGTTTATGCATTCAACCTGAGCAATGAGAAATACGGCTACGGCAATCATACAATCAAAATAATGGTCTTCGACTCGCTGGGGCAATACAATTCGATGACAACCTATCTGATTTTCGGATCGGTGTCTGGAGTTGGAATAATCTCCTACATTTTCACCAACACCTTGCTCCTAGTGGCCACTGCCTTCGTAATACTTGCAATATTGGTCTTCTTATATTCTGTGCATGAGAGGGATAAAATCAGGAGCAGATCAAGAAAGAGAAACAGGGGGAGAAAATGAGAGAAGAAGGTAATGTTGCCATAGATATTCTTTTATTTATTTTTATTTTAATCATAATTATAGCAATACTCTCAGCCCTGGGCCTCAGCCTGTCGACAATCATTTCCTTATTCAAAAAATTCTTTGGTCTTGCTGTAATGGGGGTGATATATTGAGAGCCTTAATTTTTTTTTAATATCTTTAATTTTGATTTTAGGATTATATACAGCGGTGCCGAACACATCTGCAAATAGATTAATGCCTTCACCGTCGATGCAGAATCAAACGAATACAGAGGACTTTTATGTAGTGATTCAATCATCATTTCCTGGCCAGTCTCAAGAACTTTCTCTTCCATTAAATTCAACAGGATACATAATGTATCCAGATTGGAATTTTCTATTTTTCAGTGATGAAGGTAATACATCATATCAAATCTACTTAAATGGCGGCAAAGTTGGATCTGGTTCATTTGTTTTTAGAACTCAATTCTCTATGAACGTCACTACCGATTTCGCAAACGTATCCATTATTCTCCAGGGATCCGAAAATTCAACTGTCTACAATTTTTATGATATCCCGATTCTGCATACTACTCTCGGAAAATACTATACAGTCGAGAATGTGGAATTGCCTGTTTATACAATAACACAATATCTCTATTTCGGGGTAAGGACACTTGTGGCTTCTTTATTTTCGGCATTGGGGGCGTTCTTTATAATCCACCGCACCGTTGTTTTGAGAAAAAAATTGGAGGTGTATGCAAAATGAGTGATAAAAAATGGATCCAAAAGGTGATAAAGAGAAAAGGAAGGGTAAGAAATTATGTTTTAAAGAAGATAGGACCAGATGGGTTCACATCATCAGGAACTATTAAAATTTCAGCACTTCAGGAAGCCAAGAGATTAGCAAAAAAGAGCCACGACGTTGGAATGGAGGATGCAATCAATCTTGCCCTCAGGCTTAAGAAAATGAGGCCAAGAAAATGAGGAGGTGATAATGGGAAATGAATATTAGGAAGGGGAAATTAACACGAAGGGAGAAAAAGATAACCCTCAATGATGAAAAGGAAGTCAAAAGGGAAGCAAATGAAATAATAAAACAAACACAGAGGGACATGTTTAATCCCGCAAGAATTACACTCAGGCAGATGGACCAACATGAGCATGAAATAGACGAACAATTATCTCGATTAGAAAGGCTACGTCAAAATGTTAGAGAGGGGCATAATGAATATCATGAATTGAGATCCAAAGCCGCAGAATTAAAATCATGGAAAAAGAGGTTAAGACTGGCAAAGAAAGCTAAAAAGCTCGGAGCAAAGAATGAAGAGATATCAAGAGCCGTCAAGGAAGGGTATAAGAAGCATTCTCATGGCCCCTTAAAATCAATCCTTGCAAGGCTTAGAAGGAGTGAATGAATGGGATGGGTAAGATAATTGTTATAAAAAAAGAGCAAAAAGAATATCTAAAAGACCTTAGCAAAGATATTACATTATTTACGGCAGGTATATTCCTTGGTCCATTAGTTGACGGAACTCAATTAGCAATAAAACACGCTAGAAAAATAAAGGAAATGAAGGCGAAAAAATGAATTTTATTGAATTTATAAATACTTATCCATTTCTTTTTATAATAACGATTCTTTTAGTTCCAGTCTTATCCTTTTCATTATATGCTATCGTTAAACGCAGAAAAAACAAAGATTCAGGAGTGACTATTATAAATCAAACAACACAAACACAGACTCAACCCAGCGAGGAGGAAAGTCTTGAGATAACAGGCTCACTGGATGAGGTGGCAGTTCAGAAAATTTTTGGAATAGGGAGGAAAATAAAGGAAGCTATCATAGGCTTTGCCATAGCCATTCCTTTTATAATTCTCTCATATCTTGTATCTGAAAATCTCGGGATAACAATAGCATCTATATTTATATTCCTCCTGTTCGGATATTTCTGGGCTAAAAAATGGGTAAAGCCTGAAGGAGTGCAAATAATACTCGATGGCGATATAGAACCTGGCAATCCCTCATCGGGAGTGCAACATATAGATTATATTATTCCATATGAGCAGTGGAAATATATCATTTTCTCGGATCAAGGAGGTGCATATCCGATAAAAACAATAGACGGCATGGCTTATCGTGCCACAGCGATATCATTCTGGGATCCGGACGAGAAAATTGTTAAGGGTATAACATTAGCCTGGATGCATTCTCCTCACTCAAACTTTGAACAAGAGCATGAGCTCAATCATAAACTTGCGACTTGGTTAAAAATAACTCTTAAAGAACTGAATGCGTATAAACATCTCAAGGATGTCCTTGGAATACTTGAGGCAAAACACATCACAACTGAAAGAGAGAAAATCAAATATGATGCCCGTTCATCTGTTTCAAGAGCTAATGAAGACATTGACTCTTTAATGTCAACGATTAAAAGCTATGATATACAAGCAAAAAGAATTATGAAGACTGGGAAGGAAACTTCTGAAAAGGTCGATAAAAGCCCGGATGATACAAGCTCAGGAGGCGATGTTAATGCCGGACAGTGACATTGAGGCAAGAATGAGAAGGGTTTTATCTGCATCAGTTGCTCAGCAATGGGCCAATTCTCAGGAATCATTCATATCAGATTATGTTTTTAAGGATCTTGAAACACTGCCAAAAGATGAAAAGGAAAGGGATCGGATAATTCAGAAGATTAAGAAATGGTACTCGGATAAGAGATTATTATTCCTTAAAGATTCAGCAGGGGAATCTGCATTCTCGGAAGAGCTATTCGAAAATCCTTCGCTGATAGATAACCCTTTATTTATGCTTGAATGGAATCAATACAGGAACATCCAAATGTCCAGATCATTAATGGAAAAAAACGATCCATTATCCAATCTTGCAATGCTTGAGATACCTGAAGGAAAGGAAATTCCAGACGAAAAGGCAATGATAGCTCATTATTTTGCATATTATGAGAATCTTGGAACTGAGAGATCGGGAAGACTGGAAGAAGTAATTGGCCCTATGGGATCGGGAAAGTCTAACTACCTCGCATGGAAATCCATAAGGGCATTGCAGAGGGGCTATATAGTGTTCACGAATTTTGAGTTGAGAAATGTTCCGCAGGCATACCATTCAAATTGGCATAAAGTGAACAATCTTCTGGACCTATTGAAAGAAACAATAGAGCTCAGGCAGGAAGGCGAAGAAAAGATAATATTCTGGATACTGGACGAGCAGGGCAGGGTCAGGGGAGGGTCATCAGTCACAAGGTCCACGAAGGAGGCAAGATACCTTTCCGAGCTACTAACAATGATCAGAAAGTTCGGAGTATTCCTCACTAGAGCGAGGCAGGTCGACAATATCCCCGATGATCAACGGGGATGGGTATCACAGATAATAAGAAAAAATCCCAATATGCCGGAAGTCATACATGTAGAATATCTCAGCGACGGCGAAACTTACGAGGAATATGAATTCAAAATCCCGTCGATGCATAATCATTATGATACTAACGAGCCTGCAGAGTTTGATTACAATGTGGACACGGAAACTATGCAGAAGTTTATTGTGGCAAGGACGAATGAGGGTGTTACTCCCATGGAAGCAATATCCGAGTACCTTCATATCTCCAAGAAAATAGCGAAAAAAGAAAGTAAAAAGATAATGAAAAAACTTAAAAAGTTGGCATCACCTGGAAGGGGAGAGAACCCAAATTCTCTTGAGGCTTTGAGAAGGATTAATGAACAGAGAAAAATGGAGAGGATGAAAGACACGGAAAGCAATGAGGGGGGAAATAATGAATGATCGATATAATCGATTCGGAAAAAGGGGTAACACACAGGGAGGGAAAAAAGAACCTCTAAAAAAAGAAGATTCTGACAAAAATAATAACAATTTCAATTCGATTATTGATCGAATATTGCCGGATTCGCATGCAGGACCTAGAATAATACAGAGATTATCATGATTTCAATTTCTTTGTTTTTTATAGGGTTTTAGACTTCTCAATGGTGATTTATCTAACCTGATCCTTAGAAGCGATAATTCATATTTTTAAAAGCGAGCAGAATAAAAATATAGATGGGGAAATGAAGAAACTAAAAATATGTCATCATATCTCTATGTTTTATATTAAAATGTATAGAAATTCATTTCTTTTCCATGGGTTACTTAAATATCATGGTAACAAAAAAGATTATTTCCCTATACGTTTTATATTAAACGTGATAAGCCGGGAACTCATGTTGAGTGAACATCCAATTATGAAATCGGGGATCCGTATCTTAAGACCCTCGGAATTTAAAACGATCAAGAATAGTATTACAAACAAAGAAAAGCAAGTCTTGATTGATGCTCTCCTGTTCACAGGCCTGCGTTATGAGGAGGCTGTGAGGCTCAGGCACAATCCAGACTGGTTCGACGGGAACTTTATCCACCTTCCGGAATGGGCTCAACAGAAAGCTAAAAGGAAGCAGAGGGAGAGATGGGTACGGTTATCTATCCCTGGCAAATACGTTATGAGGGAGTTTTTCTCCATAACCATACCGTCCCGTATTGCTTTCGATAAATGGCTAGTCTATAATTTTCCTTTAATAGAAGGGTTGTCGGCTAAAACATTCAGAAAGACGTGGGAATCATGGCTTTTATTTTCTTTTCCGGATAAGGCAATGGAAATAGCATTGAGCCAGGGGCATACCGAACTGACACAATTAAGGCATTACGCTAATCTTCCTTTCCTAGACAAAGACAGGGAGGAGATGAAGGAATTCGTGGTGGGGTGGGCATGACTCTTCAAACAACATTAAAGTTACCTGAGCCTCAAAGAGAATGCTTAAAAGAAGAAGAGTTGAGGTTGAAGATAAAGATACTAGAAGATATTGTCAACGTAATATTTAAACAGATTGATAGTAAGTCATCCAAAAAAATCATTAAAATTTTTGAGGGAAATTTTCAAAATTTAAATAGCGAGGAAACAGGAAACCAGAAACCAGAGGAATTTACAAAGAAAAATATAATTGACCCTCTGCTTGAAAAATTTTTGGAATACGATATACGGACAATCAAGAAAGAGCCAATGGTAAAGAGTGAAAGAAAGAGAAGAGATAAATATAGATTTCCAGACTATAAAATAGAGTTAAGAGAAGGCATTTTAATAGAAGCTGAACACTTAGGAAGGAACCTAGAGGAAAAAAATATAGGTATCGATCAAGTATATGATTGGCTAGACTCAATTTCAACCAATGAAAACATCGGGATAGCAACAAATGGATTAATCTGGTATCTCTTTTATCGAGATAAGAAAAGCAATAAAATTAATCTTCTGAAGGAAGTAGATCTTAGGAGTGTTTTTAGCATAATCTATCGCCGTAAGGACAATAAATTGCTCACTGAAAATATCTCTGATAATATTAATAAAACAATCAATGAATTTTATTGTTCTTTCTCCAGACGATTCATATATGACTATGTAGAAACAGCAACCACTTTAATAGAAAATAAGAAGGAAGAAATAACCTCAAATTTTTATAAGGAATTCCTTGAATTGATTTTTGGTTACGCTCAGGTAAATAATGAAATACGGGAAATAGAATCCGGAAATTATTTATTGGCAAAGATTAAGCCCCCGGAAACAGAGGTAAAAGAAGATCCAGACAAACTTAAGAAGTTCGCAATTGTTTTTACTAACAGGCTTTTTACTTTGAAATTTATGGAAGATAAAGGCCTGATTCCAAAATCATTCTTATTGGACCTATGGAAAAAATATAAGGACTCTGCCCCCACTATTAGTTTTTATAAATCTTATCTTTCACAGATCTTTTACGGTGTTTTAAATAAACCTAAAGGGGAACGGAACAATGAATTGCAGAACGAATTCTATGATAATATTCCATACCTGAATGGAGGATTGTTCAGGGAAAATATGGAGAACGAACATGATTACGATGTGGATAATTCGATAATGAAGGATATCATTAATTTTCTTGAGAGTTACACGTTTACAGTCAATAGAAACCGGACTAAAAATCTTGATGAAAAATCCCTTAACCCTGACATACTGGGTAATATCTATGAAAAGACAGTAAATCTATTAACTAATGGTCAACAGAAGAAAACTGGCTCTTATTATACTCCTCAGATTGTGACGAATTTCATAATAGAAAATACTGTGGATACTGTCGTATTCAGAAAGTTAAAGGAGTTATTCAGGAAGAATGGCTGGAAAGACAATGAACTCGAAAATTACAGATCCTTAAAAGATATGTTTAACAAAGAAAATCCGATTACGAAAGATCGAAAGACACTGATGAAGGTTATGGAAGTATTAGATAGCATCTCAATATTAGATCCAGCTTGTGGCAGTGGTCATTTTCTTATTGAAGCCCTGGAAAAGTTAACTAGGATAAAGAAAATGGTATATTATATTGCCGGAGAGAATAAAACCGATTTCCAGATAAAAAAAGATGTTGTTATAAATAACCTGTATGGTGTAGACATAGACCCGATATCCGTTGAAATAACCAAATTAAGGTTGTGGCTCTCACTGATAGAAGACCTTGAAATAGATAATTCAGCCGATATTGAGGTGTTGCCAAACATAGAATACAACATTCTCCATGGCGATTCCTTGACGGGATACAAAAATATGGATGAAATAAGGAATTATATAGAGGGCTATTTCGAAGTTATAAGTGACAATCTAAAAGAGGTAGAAGAACTGAAGAAAAAATACGCCAACTCTACGGATTACAATGATTCTGAAAAATTAAGGGAAAGTATCAAGGAGAAGTATAAAATAATAAATGAAAAATTGAATGGAACTACAAACTCAGAATATATTATCCCCGTAGGCGGGGTTGGGGATATCAGGTTGAACTGGCCCATAGCTTTTTATGATGTATTATCTAGATTCGGGGGATTTGACCTGATTATCGGGAACCCGCCTTATGGAGATTTGCTTTCGGAAAAACAAAAGCTATTCGTGAGAGGCTATTCAGACTCAGTAAATGAAATTGCGGCAGTTTTTGTCGACCGATTCGTTGATTTAATCTCAGAGGGTGGTATTTTATCATACATCATCACGTTCGCCATTACTTTCAATAAGGGTCTGTCATCAGTAAGAAAAAAGCTCAGGGATAATTTTGAGACAATAAAAGTCTATTCATTTGACAGGGATAAATGTAGAATATTCAGTACAATGACGCAGAGCGTATCTATCATGATAGCTGATAACAGAAGAAACAATGCAAACGGGAAATTTTTTACATCAAGATTCCTCAGGACATTACCAGAAGATTTTAACAGCATTTCACTGGAAGAAGCAAACAATATGCTACTGCTGGAATCAGGAATTGGATCAGATTTTAGTAAAAGTCATAGACTGCCGAAGCTAGGTGAAAGGAGGGTTGTTGATATCATAAGTAAGTTGCTCAGGTGTAATCGCATGGTAGAAAACCTCTTGAATATTAATGAGAAAAAAACAATTATATACTATAGGACAAGCGGCAATTACTGGTATAATGCGTGGAATTGGAAACCGTATGAAAGCAGTGAAATCAAGGCTTTGGAGGTACCTGAGTCATATGCTGACTTCATAATAATGCTGGTGAACAGCTCACTGTTCTATTTCTACTTAAGGATATACGGAGATGGTAGACATATGAACACAGACATATTTAGGTCGTTTCCGGTACCAGCTGAGGATAAAGTTTCTTCAAGAAAGAAGGAAATACATGATGTAGTAGTGGAATTAATGCGTGAATTACAATCAAATTTCGATGCAAAACACAAGAGATTTATAACAAGTAAAGTAAAGCCTGTGATCGATAAATGCGATAAGTTATTGTCGGAAATATATGAACTTTCACCGGAAGACTTAGAATATATTATTAATTATGATTCAGAAATCAGATCTAATGAGGATGTATGATCCCTAAATATCCGCCCCCGCAAGTTAGAGAGGCCAGCAGGGGCCAGCTGAAATTTTCCCATCTATACTTAAGAATTATTGGAAAGTTAGAAGATCTGTGATCTCCTTTAGTTTCAGGGCCAGTTTTTTCCCTTTAGTGGTAAGTGAAATGAGATTTTTGTTGGGATAGGTGCTCCTATCTATCCTCCTTTTTACGAGCTTCAGCTGCAGGGCCTTTTCAATGCTTGCATACAGCTGGTGGACCGGTATATCAGCTCCCTCCATTATCTCCGTTATGGTTTTCTCTCCATTCTCCCCCAGGTAGTAAATCAGCCTGAGGAAACCGCTCTGCTTCTCCAGTACCCTGAGCTGGTCCATTATTAATAAATGGAAAACAACGCTATAATGTTTGCTGAATAGGAAATCATTTAAGCAAGGAAATGATTGCTTATTCGACAATCATTATGAAGTCCCTCTTCCCTTATTACGGCGGCAGATTCTTCCAATTGAAGGATATAATTGGCATCCTGAATGAACACAGGGATTCATTCGATGTAGTTGTAGACGTATTTGGAGGATCAGGGAAGGTGCTGTTGAACATTCCCGATGAATGGAAGGTAGTCAAGGTATACAACGACCTGAACGATTCTCTATACACAACTTTTAAGGTACTCCAGAATCCCAGCAAGAGGAGGCTGCTGGAGAGAAAGCTCAGGATGGCCTTTCCACACGAGAAGATATTCCGTGAGTTAAAGGCAGCACATCCCGGAAGTGACGTGGACGTTGCATTCAAAACAATCTACTTACACACGTTTTCCTATGCTAGTACCGGGACCGCATTCAAGAGGTTATACAAAAGAGCACATATCCCCGTATTCAGGTTTGATTCATTCATGGAGGTGAAAAATTGGATAGTTGAAAATAAAGATTTCAGGGAATTAATGACGATATACAATAAGCCGAGGGTTCTCTTATACCTTGATCCTCCCTATCTGAACGGAGGGAAGGTTTATAGATACAGTTTCAAAATTGATGATTTCTGGGATCTCAAGAAGAAGATCGACGAACATTCAGGGTCCTACTTACTCAACCTCTCAATGAACGATCCTGAGATGATAGAAATCTTTGGAAAGCCGAATAAAGTTACCGACCACTTCAGGCCAACCACTAAAGGTACCTATGAAAATGGGAATAGGTGGGGATGCGGATACTGGTGGAAATTCCAGGAAGAAATCTCCAAACCATAACCTTGCCCAGGTATTCTGGCATATTCATAATGTTATCCATCTTCCATGCCTGCAGAATGTGATAATGCGTTCATTTTTTCAATTTATTCATTTTTCAGATAGGGGTAGAAGTTTCAAATATCAATTCCGAGATCCTAGATCGTGGTAGATATGAATGCATTTGACAGGGAGTTCTGGAACGGTGCATTGAAGGCATCGATAATGATTGAAAGGGACCTTAAGAAATTGTTGAACGAGGCCAGTGAAGGCGAGAAAGAAGGGATAAGAGTCGCAATAGCAAGGGTAAGGGAAATGAAGGAGAGCATCGAGACGCTCCATGGAAATTCGGTGATGAAGGCATTAAGGGAAATTGAACTTGAAGAAGAATAAAGCAGGGTTTATAGCTGCTCGCTTTCCAATAGGGAATTCATTTCTTTTTTACTTTTTCTATATTCCTTGAGATTACTTGCTCTGATGGAATCCCTCATTTTGCGATATTCCTTCGTGGAAACGATATTTTCATAAATCCTTGACATATATGAAGGCCTGTTGTTTTTAATATCTTCTGCAGTGGGAGAATTATTGACGATTCTAAAGAAAAGTTGTTCGATTTTATTCTCGTTTATTTCTGATGAGACATCAGGCCAATAATCTTGAGGATTCTTTTTAATATTGTTAAGCTCAGGAAGGCTGAGATTATCCTTATCAAATAACCTGAATCTCATAGTGGGATTATTTTCCTTTTCATTAAACCCATTGTGGTAACCTTCAGCGGTTATGTCAGAGATTATAAAATTTGAATAATGGATTCTGGAAACATCTGAAACATCTGTCCCATAAACACGGGGGGCACCGACCGTCATTATGGCCTTATTTTTCTCATGTATTTTATCCAGCCTGTCCATTATAAATCTGTAAGAGTTACGGGCATGTGAGTAGGAAGAATAAGTATAGCTTAAGAAAGGTACCAATGAGGATTCCTTCATATAACTTTCAGTATAGTTGGCAACAGCAATGTATTCCTTTATCGGTATAACCGGAGAAAAATTAAGATCTTTCTGCCGCAGGAAACCCAGCAAATCCATCATTCCACCATTCCCAAAATGATTCAAAGTGATAGGTGAAAGCAACTCTACCCTGAATAAATATAGGTCTATCTCAGTTGACAGGTTTCCGATGATATCCATAATAAAGTCCACGACATTTTTACGGATACTCGGTTCACCTGTAATTTTTCCAATAACATCTTTATTCGGCGAAAAATATAAAGCCTTGAGTGCGTTAGAATTATCCACTCTGTTAAACTCATTTTCCAGACGTGCGGTGACGTTTGCCAAATAATCGTTAGTGTTTTGGATACTCTGCAAGGTTTCTAAATTAATTCTGTATTCGTTTATGAAAAGATTCCTCATTTCTGTTAAGGCTACATTGATGCCGAGACCACTTTTTGAGTTAAGGTCATGTTTATTGATGAATCGATTTGGGGTCTCAAAGGTTCCTCTGCTGTATTTGATTTCTAGCCTCGAAATGTTATTTATATCCCGTTCGTGAGGAATAACATCTAATCCCATTTCAGCTCCGGCACCTTTGTTTTAGTGGTATATTCTGGATATTTTCTGTAAACATACCTGAGTATCCCCTTGGTATCCCACTCGTCCCAGCTGATTTTCTGATTCTTTAAAGCGTTCTTTATTTCATCAGGCAATTTCTTGGATATTTCTTCTGCTTTCCTCTTGCCTTCCTCGGTCAGAATGTACGTTTGGTGGCCCTCTCCTCTATTAATAACTTTTATCAGACCCTGATTTCTCAGGTATTTTAATGAGTCTTCTACTAGTTTGCTGAATGGCCCATATCTGTCTGGGTGATAGAGGAGGTCCTCTGAGTAATCTTTAAGCACCTCCTTATAAGCCAAGAATACCTGCTTCTGCATCATCGTTCTGCCCGTAGTCTTGCCATTAGCGAGGAGCAGAAGGATTATATCTAAGGCATTGAGCTTCCCTTTAGATGATTTACTTTCTACGTATTTATCCCAGTCTAACAGGAACTCTACTGACATATGGACTTGCCTCCATCGTATATCATTCTAACGTAAATTTTTTCAATGCCCTCAGAAAATTTTTTGTCCATTATTATTCTGATGTGTAATGACTGATCCTTTATTTTAATATTTCTTAAGAAACCTATTTCTCCCTCCTTGCATGGGTTACTGCCATTCTGGACAAAATAATGCCATGATTTTTTTATAGTTTTTTTCAATTTTCCGATTAGGTTATTAACATCCTGCTTACTAGCCTTTATAGTCCTTAACATGTCATCCAGGGCATAGGGTAACACAATGACATAATTTATGCTATTAATTGTCAATATTGCTAACTCATTTGGAGCTTCTGATGTCTCGCAATCTTTTTTTCTGCAAGTTCTGCAAAAGAAAGTATCATATGATACCTCATGGGCCTCCGTGGTTCCGTGGTCAAATTTCGCTAACTTAAAGTTACCGGTTATCTTATTGGAGTCATTGACTCTTCCCTTATAATTTACTCTTTGCGGTTCCTCAGACCCGCAGTATTTACAATAAAGCTGACTATCCTCCATGAGAGCCCCCCTCTTTCAAGAATTTACAACGGACCTCCTGTATCTAGAACCTATTTCAGTATTATTATCTACTGTAGATTTTTGAGGTTGCGAATTCCTGTTTTCCATATCCCTCATTTTTCCTGGCCTCACGGGTGCCCTGGGTGTTCCTTCTTCCAGCGGTCTATCTTTTCTTGAATAGCTTGCCTTATGAATTCCTGCTTTGAGATCCAGGATTGATCTACCTTAAGGATATTCTCGATGGCCTCAATCATGCCTTCTGGGATGAGAATACCGATCTTGACACCTCTGGTTGCCATATATGAATATATAACCGCAAAGTTTAATACCTTGTATAACTATATCTAACTATGGATATCTTAAGAGAAAGAAAATTAGATAAAACCACCATCTGGATTTCCATGGACACTAAAGCCGAGTTGGACAGGATTAAAATAATTCCAGAGGAGCCTTATGA
>Ga0208429_100025_pt1 | contig 23804 bp, 18 predicted proteins | sample BED_virus_MetaG_FD_187134 | JGI IMG/M metagenome (GOLD analysis project Ga0208429, IMG submission 187134) | Hot spring microbial mat communities from Yellowstone National Park, Wyoming, USA - BED_virus_MetaG (SPAdes) (version 2) | ecosystem: Environmental > Aquatic > Thermal springs > Hot...
ATAACTGGGCTAACGTGAAGGATATTATACTCGCCGCTGATTGGGAGTCAGCGGCGATAACGTACTTCAACACTGTGCTTCAAAGCCTAGGCATACCACCCCTTAACCTGACTGTTGAGGAGAGGGAGGACCCCACCTACCGCTACATATTCAGGAGTCGGTTACAGGAGTTTGTTAAGGAGCACCAGGGCGTGTGCCTAAAACAGGCAGACACGGTTGACTTCTGGGGTTGCCTGAAGTACCTAATCGATAATGACTACATACCGTTCATTAAGCCGTATAAGGCTGCTGAGGGTGCTGAGGCATTCAGGATTACAACGGAGGTTGAGCAACACGTGGGAGTTAGTACAAGGGTACTGTGCGCGGACCTAGGGGGCGAGTTCATAGACTGGCGCAAGAATAGAAAGAAAGGTTATGTCAATAGCTGTATTGTTGATGGGAAGACATTAATGGAAGCGATGGGGGTAACCGCCGCGAAATCAACAGAGCCAACGGAGGGAAGCTGAAGGCTGACTGAAGTCTCATTAGGGGTAATGTTAAAACATCATTTGTTCACTTCAGTCGTCCCCATGGTGAAATTGAATGTTCTCTACATCTGAAGTCCCACATCTGAAGACTGAAGTCTAGAGAAAAAGCCCCAAAAATTTTCGCGCGCAGTGTAAAATTTTTCAGCCTGTGGGGGAGACTTCAGATGTAGGACTTCAGATGTGCCTCTAATGACTCACTTCAGTTGATACTTCAGATGATCCCAACATTAACCATTCAATTCCACTTCAGTTGATACTTCAGATATTATTTTTTAAATAAATTATTTATTTATTTTATTTATTTATTAACCGGCCATGTGGGCGGCATGGTTAACTGCATGATTGGTTGAAGTATCAACTGAAGGTTTTCCCTAACTTTTTGTATTCCCAGGAATGAACCCACGATACGCTAGCTTTTTAAGGTGGCGCTAGGAGCCTCTTCTTGGTATGTCGGGGCGGCTTGTTTTCTTGGTGATGCCCCTTGAGGATGGTGGTTTAAGGCTTGGTAGGGTGGCTGTTAGGCACTTTGAGCCTAGCGGTGTCTTCATTGTTGCGCCTGAGGGTGCTGATGCGAAGCCTTACGTTGACGCAGTGGGCGAGTACGTGAGGCTCCTCGCCCTACCAAGTGAGGTTCACCTAATACAGGTTAGCAACGTTTCGCTTGATGATGCCGTTAGGGCTGTTAGGGGTGGTTTGGAGGATGCGGCCGGCGGTAGGTTGGCTACAGTGGACTTCGCAATACTGGAGGGTGCCTCAGCCTGGTTAACCACAGTCCTCCTCTACACAGCCACGGTGGTTAGGAGCGTGCGTTGGAACGGTCTCACACTGGGGAGCCTTGCCTACGTTAACGCAAGCGGCTTAACCATTAGGCTTAGGAAGCCTGGTAGGTACCCGATTAAACTGAACCTACGCACCTACAGGGTGCTTAGGATAGTGGCACGCAGCGGCAGCGAGGGTGCATTAGCCAGGGACGTGCATGCCGCATTGGCTAGGCAGTACGGTGACGAGGTGAGTAGGCAATTCGTCACAAACATGCTAGCCCTCCTAATCAGGAAGGGCCTCGTTAAGCGGGTTAGCGAGGGCCCAAACCCAACGTACCACGCAACCTCAATAGGGAAAATCCTAGCCGGGTAACCCCCCGGGCGGGTTAAGTAGATTAAAAAAGAAGCCTACTACACGTGTTCCTCCTCCAATGCAGACCCACTCAGCCTAGGCGAACGCCGCAGCGTCGTCTATTGTATATGCTGTGAGTTGGCTTGGTGGCCCAGCAACATGCAACGTATTAGCTTCTAAATAATAAATAATAGTATCATTTTAAAAGTCGCTAGTTTTAAAAGCATCCTCATGCCTACCTTACCTCGTGGTTACTGAGGAGGCTGCCTGGGTTGCGGCTTGGTACTGGGATTCGAGGATTGCGAACATTGTGTTTGCAATATTCAGTAACACGGCTAACAACTACAACATCCTCATCACGGGCAATTCAGGGGTGGGTAAGACTACCTATGCGTACTACGGTTTGAAAGTCGGGTACATTAAGCACCTCCTGGCCACCAGGTGCAGCATAAAGGGTGGCGTTTTCTGCGTTGCGAAGAGCGCTAAAAGGGACTTCAATGAGGAGTTGGGGGAGTTCAAAAGGCGTAACACGCCGCTCTTCGGTGAAGCTGAAGACTGGGTTTGGCATAGGGTACTCGCCAACCACCTGCTTATTGCGCTTGAGGAGTTGGAGCGGGACTACGGTGAAATATGCTTCGGGCCTGACTGCAGTAAGCCTGATGGCATTGACGAGAAGCTTAGGCTAGCGATGTTCGTTGGCGAGGAGGACGTAGCAGCAATGACTGAGCTACTGGCCAAGGTGCTTAAAGGTGAGGCTAAGCCACCAAAGGCGCTGCTCCTAGACGACGCCCTCTACAGGACTCAGTTTTGGGATTCGGAGTATAGGCGCCTCTACAGGCTTGTCAAGGACCTGCTGGCCCACCACAGGGGCGTTGTGCCCCTCATGATTGCAACCGGCATATTGAGAAGCACTGTACTGAAGGATTACGTTAAGGCTTCACGCAACGTTGAGGCTGATGCAGTCACCAGGGTTGAGCAGGTGCCTGACCTGGAGAGCCACACTGTCCAGGAGCGTGAGGTACACTTCATCAAGTACTGGTGGTGGAGGGTTTTCAAGGCTGGGATTCGCAGGTACAATGTTGAGGAGAACACTGACACAACCCACATAACCTACGGCTACACGGTAGACACCATCGACTATATACCGAAAGGTAGGGCGTTTAAGATGCCTAAGTGGTTCGAGGAGGAGCACTGGGTCAGGCGTAAGCTAATACTGCTTAGGACAGTTGAGAAATACCTGGAGGAGAGGAAGGCTGAGAAGAAGGCTGAGGGGGTTAATGGTTGATGGATGGGTTTAAACTATTAAATAGTTAAACAGCGTGTTCTGCAATGAAGTCGAGGCGGCGTAGCTGCGGCAGGTTGCTCATCACCCGCATAATCCTCGAGGCGCATCGCTTCCAGGCTAACGTGGCTGCAGTTGGTTCAGGTTTGAAAATCCCCGTGAGCTTCCTCAGGGAGTTCCTAACCAACGAGTGCCGCATTGAGCCTAGCCCAAACCGCATCAGGTTCCTCCTGGATGCGTTCGAGCAGGAGTTGGGTAGGGTGGTGGGGCGGCGTGTCGTTGTTGTTAGGAGGAGGCACTCAATCCTGGTTTTCGGTTTAAACGAACCCGTTTTAAAGGTGAATGTAGCAGGGGAATACGTGGCTAGGCACAGTGACGCAGCCCACCGGGTGAGGGAGTGCGCATCAGCCTACGCAAGCCTCGTCTTAAGCAACCCAGGCAGGTTCATGTTCAACTCCCGCTCAGGCTTCCCCATATTGAAGATCACCCACGGTGAACTCCAACACGCAGTAGCCCAATGCCTCGGCAGCAAGACGCCACCACCCCCCTACATCAGGGTATTCCTCACCTCCCTAGCCAGCGCACTAATGGAGAAGGGGTACGCCGTTAGAATAGAGCACAGTAGCAGTACCCTGAGGGTTTACGCAGTCCCGCTAACGCTGACTGTGGATGTAGCCAGGGCGGAGGCAGGCGGCTAATGTGCGTAAAATGTGCGTAAGCTTAAATGTCTCCATTTTCTACTATTCCTGAATATGCCAGATGTAGATCCACAGGTCGGACGTGCATCGGAGGCTAGGGAAGCTGCTGTCGCCGTTGCTAGGAATATTAGGACTGCTGAGGGTGAATCCATCACTGAGCGTGCTGTTGCTCAACCTCATCCTGCACCGCAGTCTCAGCCACCACGCACCACGCCGCTACGCCCCACGCCGCCTACCCATGCTTACCCTGTTTACGCTGAGCGCCTAGCCGCAGCTAGGCCACCACGTGAGACACCACCCATATCCACTGTTCGTCTTCCGCCACAGGTTCAGCGTATTATTGAGAATGTTCAGCAGTTGAGGCAGGTGAGTGAACAGTTGATTACTGCGATTAAGAGTGGGAACCCGCAGGAGGTTGCTCAGCATGCCCAAGTTATTAGCAATGCTGCTAGGCAGTTGGTTGAGCATGCTCAGCAATTGGCGCCTACGCATGAGCCGCAGCAGGTTCAACAGTTGATTCAACATGCCCAGCAGTTGAGACAAGCCAGTGAACGCTTAGTTAATGCGGTTAGGAGTGGGAGTGTTCATGAGGTTCAGCAGCATGTTAATGCCGTTGCTGAAGCCAGTAGGCAGTTAATGGAGCAGGTTGCGTTACTGGCGGCTCCACCGCAGGTTCAGCGTGTTATTCAGCATGTCCAGCAAATTAGGGAGGTTAGTGAACGTTTAGCTAATGCAGTTAGGAGTGGTGACACCCAGGGTGTTGTTCAGCATGCTAATGCGATTAGGGAAATCACCATGCGTCTAGCGGAAGTTGCACACCAGTTACCGCAGCATGTTCAATCCACTGTTCAGCAGCTTAGGGAGGTAAGTGAGCGCCTAGTTAATGCTGTGAATAGTGGGAATTTGCATGAGGTTCAGCAGCACGTTAACACGATTAGGGAGGTTAATGAACAGTTAGCTGAACACGCCATTTCCCTAGTCATGCCGCATGTAGCAGCACCTACTCCTGTCAGGGAGGAGACAGGCCCACCCCACATGGTTGCCCCCATAGCGACTGTTCAACCACCACCGCAGGTTCAACGCATCATTGAGAATGTGCAAAGACTTAGGGAGGTGAGTGAACAGTTGATTACTGCGATTAAGAGTGGGAACCCGCAGGAGGTTACCAGGGCTATTCAACAGGTTAGCGGGGCGCCGTCTGAGGTGCGTGTGACAATGCCCATTGTCCACACGCCGCCACGTGAAGTAACGGTGCCAATTGAACACGTTACCCAGCCTACTCAACCACGCACTGTTCAACTACCACCAACCGCCACGCCACCTGTGACCCACGGGACAACACCATCCACGGCACCCACCACGCATGAGGTAATGTCCACAACACCTGCGTTAACACCAGTCACGGGCATTCAAGGTCGTGAAGCCGGTGGGGCGGTTACACCACCAACACCCACCGTTGCAGTCACTGGGTTAACAGGCGGCGGTGTTCGGCATGTCACCGCACCAGTGGCTACACCGGGTGGTGCTGCTGGCGGCGCAGTTGGAGGCCCACCTCATATGATTACGCCCATTGCTGTTGTTTCACCGCCACCGCAGATTCAAAGCATAATTGAGAATGTTCAAAGGCTTAGAGAAGTCACAGAGCAGTTAAGTAATGCTGCTAGAAGCGGTAATACCCAGGAAGTACAGCAGCATGCGAATACGGTTAGGGAGGTTGCTAACAGGCTCACGGAGTCCGCTACGCAGTTAGCAGCCATCGCCCCACAGGTCGTGGAGCTTCAACGCATCATTGAGAATGCGCAGAAACTCAGGGAAACCAGTGAACACCTGGCTGAATCCGCTAGGAGCGGTAACCTGCAGGAGGTTCTACAGCACGTTGAGAGGATTAGGGAGGTTAACGAGCAGTTGGTGAGAGAAGTCCCCACGCCGCCTGGCGTCACAACGGTAACTGGGGTTACTGGGGTGGTTGTTAGGGGTGGTGCACCACCAGGTGTAGCCTTGCCTATCGCCGTTGAGCACCTCCCCAGGTGGATGCAGGAGGTGTGGCTCCGTTCACCACAGTTCACTGTTCAGTTACAGAACCTTGAACGCCTGGCAAGTGAACTCGCTAAGACTGACCCTGAGTTGGCGAATAGGCTACGCAACATTTTGAGCACGATAAGGAGTGAAATGGCGGTTGGGAACGTAACCGCCGTGCTTCAGCTACTACCCGCAATCAACGGGATTATCCGCCAGGCCACTGCACCCCAAGCCGAGACTGCGGCTGTTCAACTGCCTAACGGGCAGGTTGCTGAAATGCCTGTAAGCGCAGCTAACGTGTTCACGAGCCTGAACCGTGCGCAGCAGTATGACGCAATGCGCATCTACTACAACCTAACGAGGGAGGGTGTCAACCCCAATACGGCGTGGATGGAGGCTGTTGAACAGGCGAGACACTGGACGGGTGTTGGGAACGTGGTTAGGCCACCTACCACGACCACGGGTGGTGGAACGGGTGGCGGTGGTGCTGCTACCCAGTGGGTTAGCTACAGGATACCTGGCACGGATGTTACCGTCAACGTACCCAGTAACCTCGCTAGCCAATTCGAGTCACTCTCCCCAGCCAAGCAATACATGATTTACACCACCCTGTCCGCTACGCATCAACTAGGCAACTACGATGCATGGGTTAACGCATTGAGTTGGGGCCAGGTGATGAATGAGAAGGCTGCTGAGCAGGCAGCCGTAGCGTCAATTGCAGGTAAGGGTGGTGATAAGGCTGTTGAACAGTTCAAAAGTGCAGTAGTTGAATACAAGGCCGCTAGAAGCGACCCATCTTCACCGACAGTCACCATCACCGTGACTGGAACGGCGACTGGCGCCACACCGCAGTTCAACGTGCCGCCTAACCTCCAGCAGCAGTTTAATCAACTGGTTCAGCAATTCATGAGCAAAGGCATGAGTCAACTGGATGCAGAGGTTGCTGCTGCCAGGGCGCTTGGCATACAGGTCACCTACCCCACGGTAACGGTGACTGGCGCAGTCACGCTCGCTAACCCCAACGCCATTGATAGTGGACTGTATAACAATTTAATCAGCTTGGGGAGTAAGGGCGCTACTAGGGCGTTTAGTCAACTGTGGGAGCAGACTTTCGAGAAGGCTGCCCAGTTGGCTAAGCAGGGTAACTACGACCAAGCATACCTGTTGCTCAACACGCTTACGCAAGCCTACAACTACCTGGTTAAGCAGGGCGTCATAGTCAATGGGATTTTCGAAGTGCCTAATGCCGTTAACAGTGGGTTGCCTCAATGGGACTTAGCCATCAATGCCAGGAACCAGGTGTTCGACTACATTAATGGTCAAGGGTTCAGCGGCTTCATGAGTTGGGTGAATAAGCAGTTAGCCGACGCGGTGCAGAGCGGCAACCCCACCCAGGCTGCTGCGTTGGTTAATGCTGCTGCTCAAGCCTTGAATGACCTTAAGCAGAGTGACACATCCCTGTACCAAAGCATCAACGGCGATAAACTACTCAGTCAATTACAAAGTAGCGGGAGTCAAGCCGTTGCCTTGGCTACTGTTAACGCATATATCAGTAGCTACACTAGTGCTCCCGACGCCATAAGCAAGGAGGCAATCGCCAGTGGGTTAATCCAATTCCTAAACGACCTGAGGGCTAAAGACCCAGCCGTGTTCAACGTCATTAACGGTGAACAACTGTTAATTCAAGCACAGCAGGGTTTCGCAAGTGCAGAGTACAGTTACGTTAACACCCTGCTTAAGTTGGCTAACGGTAATGTTTCTGCCGCTGAGAATGCAGCCAACAGTGACAGTTATGAGTCCGCCCTCAACCACGTTGACTCCGCCGCATACTACTACAACACTGCTAGGGACATCCTTGAGACGCTGGCTAAAGACCCAACCATAACTGACCCTAATGTTAAGGCTGCCGTGGCTCAGGGACTCCAGGGCATCAACGCTGCCCTCGCCCAACTCCAGCAGTTGAAGACCAATATCCAGGTTAACCAGTACTACACCACTGTGCTTCAACCACTCCTGAGCCAGTATAATGCAGCTGCTAAGAGCGGCGACCCAGTTGCAATATACAATGCAGCATCTGCGCTAGCAAGCGCAATCAACACCCTCAGCCAGAGTAACCCCCAGTTGTATAAGGCAGTCAACCAGTTGGTTCACGAATCCACAGGCATGAGCCTAAGCGGTATTGCTAATTTCCTCCAGCAGAAGGTGTTAAGCAACCAGTACCTGAAGACTATTAACGACGCTGTCAGTAACCTCCAAACCCAGTTAGCTGCTAATCCGCAGTTGGCTAACCAGCTTGGCTTACCCTTCGGCGTTAGCCCAAGGACAAGCCAAATGACTAGCGAGGTTGCCGAGGGCATTGTCCTATCAGCCCTAACGACAATCGCACCCATCGTCTCCAACCTATATGCCACTTACATGGCTAACACTTACCGTGGCCCAAACGGCCAGTTGCAGTTAATCCCAGGTGCAGCCCAAACCGTAGCACAGGCATTCGACCAAGCCTGGAACTCCCTAGCGGGCTACGCAGGTTGGCTCAACAGCATCGGCTTAGGCAACCTGACTATTGGATTTGACCCGTCTGGTAAGCCGATTACACTTAACCAGTTCATTAATAACCTGCGTGAGGAACGCAGGAACCTGGACGCCTACGTAGCCACGAATAACCTTGTCTCATGGTTCAACAGCGTGGTTAACGGTTACGTCGAGAACCCGCAGGGCACCATACTGAGTGCTGGTGTAGCCCAGTTGAACCAGTATATTCAACAGTTTAACCAGACAGGTGACCCCAAGTACCTTCAGCAGGCCCAGCAGTACGCACGGCAGTTGCTTAACGTACTCAACATGGGTGGTGTTAATAGGCAGGCTATTCAAAACGCCATTAACACTGTTCAACAAAGCAACATAGACAACAAGCAGCAGGTGCTTCAAGGCCTACAGGCAATGCTCCAGTTCTCCGATAACCTGAGTCAAATAGCCACGCAGGGCTTGTTGACGCAGCAGCAAGCGTATGCTCAACAGTACATGCACAATTTCATTCAGAACCTGAACGGCGCATTCACGAACCTCAATGACCCTGAGACCCAGCAGTTCCTAAGCAAGCTCAATAACCTCAACATACCGAACATTGACAAGCAGTTGATTTACCAGTACTTCAACAGCATGAAGATCGGTGACTACCTGGCTGACAAGACGGCCGAGTGGCTTAGCCGCCTACCTGAGCCGCTTCGCATGGCGCTTGGGTTCACGTACGGCATGGGTGAGTGGATTAACAAGCTGGGTCTAACTCTAGCCAGCTTCGCATCACTACCGGTAACTGGTCTAGTCTCCGCATTCGGTGGGTTAGCACTGTACCCACTTGGCTTAGGTATACAGATGCTTAGCCCACGCACCACGCCGAACCCAGTGCTTCAAGCCGCAACATGGGCAATGAACCTGCCCTGGCAAGTCCAAGGCGCAATAATGAGCCCCGAGAGGCAGATGAGTGAAATCAGTAAGGCATTCGCCTTAACCACCCCCAGCATCACCCTACCTGACTCATGGCTACTGCGTGATGCGTTAGGCGTCCTCGGTGTTGATTATAATGTGGCTAAGGTTGGTAAGGCAAGCGTGATTAAGCTTGACCCAGTCAGCTTCGGCACACTGGCATCCTCAATGCTCTTCCTAGTATTCCCAGTGGTGGGTGACATAACAAGCGGAGCAGCCCGGCTAACCGAGGCATTAGCAGACCCAGGCGGCTTCCTGGCTTCGCTTCAACGCATTGGTGCACCGGACGCAGTAATCAGCAATGTCGCTAAGCTGCTTAATTGGACTGCTGGTTCACCTGAAGCACAGGCATCCCTCTACAACATTGCACGCAGTCTCTACTCAGTCAGCGACGCAGTGAGGAACCTCGACTTCTTCACCCCAATCTTCGACGAGGTTGCGCCCTACGCAGCCAGGGCGCTTGGTAAAGTGTGGGACGCATTAGGCAAGGTTTCACCGAACCTGCAGCAGATGGCTCTAAACGCCGCTAACAGGGTGCTTCAAACAGCGCCAGCTGTAGCCTACCCAAGCAGCTTCGTGAACATTGGACTCAGGTGGCTGATTGGAAGCGACATTGGTTTCTTCATCGGCAGCCAAATAGGCAAAGCAATACCGGTTTCACTTGGCCCAGGGTGGAGCAGCACGTATAATGAGTGGTTTAAGCAGTGGCTATTCGGCATAATAGGCAGCTTAATAGGCGGCGGAGTAGCAGCATTCGGCACACCCGGGTTAATCCGTGAAGTCTATGCACTCACAGGTGACCCGGCTACAGGCGACTTGCTTGCTAGCGCATTCGAGAGGGCTGATAACCTAGGCATTAGGGGCATCCCAGCCCAGGTCACCATTGCACTGGCTGCGGCGGCTAGGGCGCCGAGCATCTTCATCACCAGGCTTGTTACGACGTTTAACAAGTGGCGTGGAGTCAACCCAAGCTACGACGACATGTTAGTCAGCATTAGGGAAGCCGTTGAGAATGGTATCGATAACGCCAAGGCTAACAAGCTAATTGAGGGCGGTTACATCAACCCCATCTACCTGGATGCAGTCAGGGCACAGGCGGAGAACCTAGCCCTCCACGGTTTAGACATTAACCCAGGTGAGGTTGGCATCGTGGCCGCCAGTTACATCAGGGACATTGACCCCAACCTAGCACCAAACCTAGCATCCGTAATCGCCGAACAGGTTAGGGAGGCGGTTGAGGATGGGTTAAGCAGGGGGCTGTCGCTTAGAAGCATCCTAGTTGACTTGAGTGGTATTAAGGATGTTAAGCAGCTTGACTCCTACTTCCAAGACTCGTTAACAAGGTACCTGAGTAACTACCTGGGTGAGAAGAATGCCAGGTTCATTGTTGGTAAAATCATGGATGCCGTTAAGAACGGTAACGAGGAGGATGCGTTACTGCTCCTTGAGCAGACGCTTAGGCCAGGCGTCGGTGAATACGGCCAGTGGCTAAGGGAATTCAGGGATGCTTTGCTAAACGGCGACTTCTCAAGGGCGTTGGAGCTGCTCCAGTACCCGGTCGCCAGGCAGCCGTTTGAGCAGGCTTACGCACTGTACCAGGGTGCAGCTGCGAGTAACTTGCCGCCTAGCTGGGAGGTTAACGTTGTTGAGGATTACATTGATGAGTACTTCAATGCGAGGAAAAGCATACTGGAGGGTGTTAGGCCACCGACAGCCGGCGTTAAACCGCAGCCAACGAGTCAGGTGTTTCAGGCGTCCAGTGACGTGAAGCAGGCCGCCAATGACCTTTACCAGAGACTCAACCAGGTGCTTGCTAATGCACCTGACGCCGTCAAGAATGCGATTACGCCGTTGCTTGAACAGTTGAGTAGCGTTCAAAATGCAGGTGACCTTGACCTGTTGGTTAGCCAACTGATTGAGACGCTTGGGCAGTTGACAGTCACAAGCCCGGATGCCCTCCAGGCGGTTGCAGCCGCATCGTTAGTGCTCCGTGAATTCATGAATGCTAACAGGGATTTGCTACTCCCAATGACACCCACTGCAGCGGCTGACATACTAAGCAGCATAGCCGCTAAGGCACCTGACAACCTGAAGCAGGCATTCAACGCTGCGGTTGAAGCCTTGAGGAGTGGGAACGTCAATGCATTGAGTGACTTGGTTAACACGCTTAGGGACGCTGCTAAAACCGACCCAACCGTTGCACCACTCCTAGACACTGTCACTGAGCTTCAGCAGCGCCTAGTGCCACCACCGTCAACACCAGGCTTAATTGAGACTGGTGCAGCTGCGGCTGGTCAACAACCACCTGTTACTCAACCGCAGGCCCCACAGGCGCCGCAGGTTCAACCTCAATTACCGCCAACAACAGGCGGCGGTGTGCAGGCTTTGCTTGAGCCTAGGCAGGCTGCTAATGATATCTTCAACACGTTGAATCAGCTAACAAGTAAGTTATCCACTGATGCACGCAGCGTGGTGGAGCCAATCATTGAGCAGTTGAAGACTGCATCCACCCTCGCCGACATTACCCTACTGTTAAGGCAACTCTACGTGACCGTGACCGACATCCACCCATCCAAGGAGTATAATGCGTTAATCAATGTTATTAGTAATATTGAACAGTCCCTATACCCAACGACACCGACGGATGCAGCTAAGCTAATCAACGAGTTAAGTAGCAAAGCACCCGACGCCTTGAGGAGCCAGTTGAACACCGTGGCCGAGGAGTTGAACAGGGGCGTCGTCTCGGCGCTCGGTAGCCTGGTTGAGGAGCTTAATAACCAGGTTAAGGCTAACCCACAGTTAGCCCCACTGGTTGGTGTTTTGGATAATGAGTGGAGGGTGCTGATGCGTGGCTTCGCCAGGAGGGTCAGTGAGTTGATTAACCTGGTTAACCAGGCCCCGTCTCAGGTTAGGCAGGAGTTGACGCAGTGGCTCACGACGCTTAACAATGCGTTGAGCAACGGCTACAATGGCGCCCCCATAGCCGCATACGCAATACACGTCATTGATGATGCGCTTCAGTCTAACCCAGGCAACACTGCGTTAGCCGAATTACGCAACGGCCTGCTTGAAGTGTACAGGGCATTAACAGGCAGCGAGAGGTTACCGCCACCCCCGCCACGTGTCGAGGAGACTCAGCCGGCTACAGTGCAGTTCACTACTCCGTACGAGGAGCTTGGGCATAACGTGGGTGCCGTCACAAGTGAACTGAAGGATGTTAAGAACGCAAACGTCAGGGGTCAGCTTATTCAACTGTTAATGGACTTCAGGAACGCAGTTGAGGGTAATAACGCTGAGCAGGCGGCTGAGGTTTTCAACAAGCTTAGGGATGCAGTGAACAACGCCGTGGGTGTTGACCCTGAGGATGCGCCGACGCTTCAACGCATGCTTGAGCAGTTGACTGAAATCTACAACACATACACTGCGCTTCAACACGGTGCACCACCACCCACCACTCAACCACAGGTGACGCAGCAGCAGCCACCGTCAACGACGCAGGGGCAGGCTCAACCACCATCAACCACAACAGCAACCACGACACCACCAAGCGGTGGAATGATGGTTAGCGGAGGAGGCGGAGCAGCATTGGAAGTACTACCACAGGCACCTCAGTCACAGACGCCTGCCGATAAGGCGTTAGCCAACCTGGAGAATCTAAGACCCCAGTTGAAGCAAAACAGGGAACTTGAAAGCGAGCTTAAGAACATACTGGGGTCATCAACAATCGGCTTATCAATAGCAGCCTTTTTAAGAGGTAACAAGGATGTTCCTAAGGAATTAGGGAAGCTTGGTATTTCACCAAGGGAGTTCTTTGATGCATTGGAGAAGGCTGGTTATGATGTAGACCCTGCATTGAAGGATGCCGCTGCGTCGAGTAACACGTGGGAGGAGTTCTTCGAGAAGATTAGGAACATCCTACCTGAGCGTCAACCCGAGGAGTACTACACCAGAGAGACTCAGAAGCCTGGTTGGGCAGGTGCAACGGGCCTGAGGCCGCCGACGCTTGAACGCCCAGGTGAAATAGAGGTTGGTGCACCGCTTACGCCGGGTGGTACAGCACGTGAAATGCCTGGGGTAACTGGTGAATACGCCGCTGCACCAGGTGCACCCACTGCAGTGGCGCCGTACACTGTTGAGAGGATTCCAGGGTTACCAACCATCGAGCTAATGCCGCTTGTCGTAGGCATACCGCCAATACCAGCCATCTACGTCTCCTCGCTAACACAGCAGCAGTACGGGCAGACGACCACGACAACGACCACTGGGCCACCTGCCGAAACAACGCAGCAGCCACCTGAGTTAGTGGGGCCAGGTGTACCACCAATGACAACGGGCTTCCTATGGCCAATAACACAGGCAGGCGCAGGCCAAAGACCAGGCAGAAAAACCAGAGGAGTCTACGAAGTGCTAACTATATAGTCTGCACGAATATTTTGCCAAGTGATGGGTCTTTTAAAACCCATAGCCTAAGTTTACTGTTTTGAATAGCCAATGCAGTCAAAATACCTGCATCAAAGATTTCTTTTCCTAGGTGGATTGGGCTGATTGAGAAGGTAACCTCATCAAAACCGTTAATCGTTAAACCAGTGTAGTTCGTGGTTACGTTGTCCTTTGTGACTAATGGGTAGAATTCATTCTCCCTTAAGCTACTCATTGGGCCGAAGGCGAAGAGCACCCCAATCTTCCCCTCAGTCTCAACACCAATAGACAGCATGTAGACGCCATGCCCCACGATACTCTCCAGGAAACCCTTCGCATAATCCTCAAGGGCAAAGAAAAGGGGCAGTGACAGGAAGAATTGCGTAGCAAGCGAGTGATGGTGGGGTACCGTGATGGAGATTACGATATCTGGTTGCTTGTATGCGTAAAGCATGTAGAGAAGCCCAGTTGGAATCATCCTAAAGGCGTTTGCATTAGCCTTAGCGTAAAGTGACTTCAGTGCTATCTTCAATGCCAGTGAAGCATTTTCAATAGCAATTGGAGAAATCCCAATTCCAATATCAGCGAGTTCGCCACACAGGTATCTTGCTGCAAATAGTTGACCCATGGCTGTGAATGTTTCCCTGCTTGGGCACTTAATGGGGCCAGCCTCCTCGGCCAGTTTCCTCAACTGCTCCTTAAACTGCTCCAGCAGCGGGGATTCAGGTTGCTGAGGTTGAGCCATGTTTAATGTTGTGTGTTTCTATTTTTAAACTAATTGTTCATCTACGGATGCGGATACGCTTAAATGTCTCCCCACTGCTGTGGTTACTGATGCCGTATAGTCCGCTTACCCCGTTTGTGGGAGTTTTACTTGCTTTCATGGCAGCCTTCATACTCTTCATCGTGTTTAGCGTTTACGGTAACACTGTTGTTAATGAGTTGAATAATACGAATAACCTGGTTGTTAACTTGACGCAGCAGTGGAATTCGACGGCGCATTACAAGTACCACGTGAGTTACGTCAACTACAGGCAGTACGGCACAACCCTAGCATCAATCATCACGCAGATGGCGCCAATCGCCCTAGTCCTCGGGGTAGTGGCGTACGTCATGTACGCTGGTAAGCGTTAAACCAATAAACATACAAGCAGGAAGCAACCGTGGTGGAGCCTGCTGGCTGGTGGTGGCCTAGCCTACGCATGAGGAGACTAATCTTCATAGTCCTCCTACTCATTGTGCTCTTCCTAATCAACCTCAGGGACGAGGTCATTATCCCGCTCCTAACCATCATGGTTATCGTGTTCCTCGCAATAATCATCATCAAGACTATTCAACACGAGGGTGAGGAGGAGTAGTATTAAACTATAGATTTATTACACCACCCATCCTCTAATCCACATGCTTGAGGAGTTGCTGAGTGAAGAGTTGGTTAGCAACTGCAGGGAGGTACTGCTAATCTGCGGTGGTAGACAGGTTAACGGTGATGAGTGGCGTGACTCAATGCTCGGCTTAACCGTTGCAAGGGGTAGGAGGTACATGGGTTGTGTTGTTAAGGGTGTTAAACCTGAACTTGAGGACGCATCCACAGACGCATGCATCGTGTACAGGGGAACCACGGTTAGGGTTGCTAACGTTAGCAGGGTTCAGGTGCTTGAGCAGGATGAGGAAGCTACCATCGTCAAGCACGGTGACTACGTTTACGTCTACCCCACTCAGTTGATTAAGGAGATTGAGGAGGAGTACATTAAACCAATCATGAGGGGCGGCGTCCCCCTGAACCCAGGCCTACTGCTCATTGGGCCACCTGGCACCGGTAAGACAAGCATGCTTAAGATTCTGGCTGACAGTGTGGGTTTCAGTAGGGTTGAGGTTACCGCTGACCAGGTGCTCAGTAAGTACGTTGGTGAGTCTGAGCAGAGACTCAGGAAGATTATTGATGATGCCTTTGAGAAGGAGCCGTCAATAATCATTGTTGATGATGTTGAGTGGCTCATGGTGAGCAGGGAGTTTGCGGAGGGTAGGGAGCTGTGGCGCTACAGCATGTTCCAGGTTTTAGCCGACGGTATTGACAGGGTTAGGAGGGAGCGTAGGGCCGTCTTAATTGCAGCTGCGACTAATGTGAACACTGAGGTGCTTGACATTGCCCTGCGTAGGCACGGCAGGTTCGGTGAGCCTAAAGTCATTCCACCCCCAACGTCAACAATGCTTGCTAAGTGGATTACGCACGCTGCGCAGCACGTGCCTTGGATTCGTGAATTAGCTGGCAAGGTGGGTTTAGACAAGTTAAGGGAATTCGTGGCTCAGGCAGCCTACGGTGGGAACAGTATGAGTGAGGTTGAGACTGCCCTACGCAAGTGGCTGCTTGAGGGGAAGCCGAAGCCTTTGACAAGCCCAACGAGCGGGTTTAGGAGGGTTTTCATGCCCAAGCCAATTGACAATGACGTCACTGCGTGCATTAGGAACACGATAGGGGCTATTGTTGATAAGGCTGGTAAGGTAATCCTGAGACCAGTCATCAACATTACGCAGGGTGCGGAAGCGCTCCTAGAAGCGTTCCTAGCCAACTCGTTGACTATGCTTAAGCAGGTTGCCCTAGTACCCACCGACAGCCTGAAGGTTAGAGAGACACTTACAATGGCTAAACTCCTAGGGGCATCGGTGGTTGTGAACGAGTGGAGTATCATTGAGAGGTACCCTGTGGACGTGCTTGAGGCACCCGTGCCAGTCTTCATAGTGACCACTGTCCCGCAGCCCTACGCATCCAGTCTACCAACCATCAACCTGTTCCCCTGCACAACACCCACGAGGACAATGCAGATACAGGATGCATTGCAAACGCTGGTTAGGGTAGCTGCCGAGTATTACGGTGTCCACACTGATGAGCGGAAGCCGATTAGGCTGGGGGCGGAGGTGAGTGACGCCGTTCACCTGGTTAAGCTAGCGCAGTTAATGCGCAACATGAAGTTCCCGGACGTTAATGCAGCAGTCAGCAGGCTAACAGCAGCCGCATGATGCTGCGCCGCACGCATGTGCATGCAATGGGCGTAAGCTTAAATGCGTGCGCGTCGCACACATAGGCATGGCGAAGTCTAGGAAACTACCTCCAGGTGTAAGGATACAGGATCTGTTTAGGGCTGCAGCTGAAAAGTGCAAGGCAGAAACAAAGGGGTTACCAAGAGGAGAGAAGGGTAAGGCGTGGAGGAGGTGCATTGGTGAGAATGTTAAGTCTGAGCTCGCTAAGTACGAGCAAACCGTCTAATCGAGCATAATCGGCTAGCGGCTTAAAATCAAAGTTAAAACATTGTTCTTTTTCCCTTTTTCCTAATCATTAAGGTTTTTAACCTTGGTCATGTGCATTACCCGTGGTTTCAGGTAGGGGTCAGGCTCGGTTAGTCATGCTTGTGAACTACGCAGTAGCCTACATGCCAATCGCCCTAACTGGTAACTGGGTTGGCGCCGTGCTTTACCTGGCTTTGTTAGCATGGAGCATGGTTAGGGGAGATGCGGGCGCATCCCTGGTAGCCGCAGTCCTACTCCCACTGCTAGCGGTGTACAACTGCTACACTGTAGTCTTCACCCACCCACTCGGCGCCTTCCTATACATGCTGCTCGTCTACATCCCAGCACTGGCAGTGGCTGTCTATGCCGTTAAGGTGAATAGCGAGGTTCAGGCAAGTGCACCAAGCCTAGCCTACCTGGTTGGCGCCCTCTACGGTGGTTTAATTAACCCAATTTTAGCAATAGCCTATGCTGCGGCTTCAGGTGCGGTGGCGTTGAGTGAAGCATTCTCAACACCCTGGCTACCCTTCACCGCAGTGCTACCGCCCCTATTCATTAGTAGTGTACTTACCGGTGACGCATCCTTAACACCCAAGCAAGTTGTGTTATTCACCACGGGTGCACCCATCATTATCCACCCAGTGCCCACTTGGCTGGTTACGGAAGCCACTGCAGTGGCAGTCATGTTCACAGTCGGCTACCTGGCAGGGAAACTAGCGGGCAGGTTCATCCCGCTTCCTAATGCGCAACCACTGCTAGCCGGTGTGTTGGGCGGCTTACCTGCACTGCCCCCAGGCTTCGCCACGTGGGTTGCCGGTGCAGTGTCCTGGTTCATGAGGAATGTAGCAAAGGACGAGGTTTACAATGTGATATACGGGCATATTACGCACATCGCCACGGGCGAGGAGAAGACTAGGATGCTTGAGGAGAATTGGAACGTGCTAATAGGAATGGATTCGGTTAAGAGTGAGTTGATTAAGGTGAGTGAAAGCTTCGAATCAGGCAGAGCCAGGCCAATCCACGGTATCCTCCTGTTTGGCCCAGCCGGCACCGGTAAGACTGCGCTTGCGCTTGGTTACGCTGCGTGGCTTGGCCTATACAGGGGTTTCACTGTTATTGTTGTTAAGACTGGTGAACTCATGCGTGAGGGCGCCCGTGTAGCCGCATGGCACCTTGAACTCATCTTCAAGGTGGCTAGGACGCTTCAACCAAGCGTAATCGTGATTGACGAGGTTGAGTCAATTGGAATGAGGAGGAGCCTAACCGACAGGGAATCCTACTACCTAACCACAGTCTTGCTTCAAAACATTGACGGCGTCGGCTCCAGGAGGGATAAGGTGCTTGTGATAGGCACAACAAACAACATTGACGCACTGGACGAGGCGTTGATAAGGCCAGGCAGGCTGGGTGATGTTAAGGTTATTGTGGATAAACCCAACCCAGAACTCGTTAAAAGCATCATAACCGGCATAGCCAACAGGATGGGTGTTAAACTAGCAAACGAGGTGCTTGAAACCGCCAGCAAAGTCATTGAGACTGGCGCAGAGGCTGAGAGCCTTGTGAACTGCATAGCCGTTAAGGCGACTACGGATGTTAAGCAACAGTTGGCATGCCTAGCAGGCGTAACCACGGGCCTGAAGGCGTATGGGCTGTGAGCGTTAGGTTTAAGACACGTGCGCCACTGGTTTCAATTGCCGCACTGCCCTGAGCTCCACTGGGGTGGGTGCTGACCGGTGATGAACCACCATAAAGCCTGCAGACTCTGTGCGGCGACAGATGGGCGTAAACTTAAATGCGCCTCAGGTGAATTATTGACTATGGCGAACCTACCCAACCCAAGTAGCATAGACTGGAGGGCGATGCTCGGTGCAATAACAGTGATAGTGGTGGGCATAATAATGCTGGTCGTCGGGCTAGGCGGAGCCAGCGTTGGTGGCGGCGTGGTGAAGTACATACTCACAACGCTCAACAACTCCAACGTTGTGATTCCTTCAAGTTACAACTACCTGAACCAAGCCAACCCCAACATCGGCAGCGCCAGCGCCCTAGCAGGCGTAGTACTCATAGTGGTAGCGGCAGTGGCGATAATAGCCGCACTGTTCATCGCCTTCAGGCCGTTCTTCGGCGGCGCAGGAACCTAAGCAGCATAGCAGCATCAAAAAACATTATTAAAAACAATCCTTTCTCCTTTTCTTTTTTCCTAAGAATTAATTCACCTGTTGCTCCTAGCCCTACCGTACAGTGCAAGCATTATGAATCCTAGGAATATTAATGCTGCTACTGCGAGTGGTGTGTTGATTATGTTACTGGTGTAGTTCATTATTGCGTTTAAGCCGCTTACGCCGAATGGGCCCGATGCAGCGTAGGGCACCTGCGTCACGTTAGCAGTGACGGTTGTTATCGTTGTCACGTTCTGCATGGTGTAGAAGAAGTACGATGCGAACACGATTAACACGAATGCCGCAAATAAGGCACCGGCAATCCCAAGCACCCCCCTATTCGAGTCACCTGCAGCAGCCACAGGTAAGCTACGCTGGGGCGACTTATTAGTTTTCAGTCATTCAACAACGGGGCTAAGCTTAAATTACACCCACACGGTTAAGGGACACGTGTGGAAGATAATACTAGTCTTCATAATCGCCGTGTTCACGGTGATTGGGATTTACGTTATCCAGTATGCCCAATCCATTGCGGTTTACTTCCAGGCAGTTTGGTATGGGACTACGGGTTACATTTCCAATTACAACCAGGGCGCCGGCTACACGGCGTACGTTATGCCTGTTTTAATCACCCTACCGATACTGCTAATCATTGGTGTATTGATTAATGCGATTATTGAGAGGGGTGAGGAGGGTGAGGATTAGCCTAGCTGTTGCTATCCTGGCTGCCACTGCAGTGGTGGTTTTGCTTAGCCACGTGGCTAAGGCTGCCTACACCTACACCTGCAACTCCAGTTACGTCTACGAGAATTCATCAACGCTTCAGGTTAAACTGTGCAGCATCCCGAATGAGGCGATTTTCATGAATGAGGCAGTGGGTGCCTACTACATCAACGCAACCACTGTTGAGTTAATCGCATACAACATAGCCACAGGCGCAGCGTCAATGAACTTCACATTGATTAACGCATACAACTCGTTACAGTACAAGACCGTTACCATCACGGGTAACGGGACGGCTACTGTTTGGAGCAATAAGACTATTGTAGTGTTCACGCTTAACAACATAACATTCGCATTCGTAATCAAATACATCCCAGCCCTGACGCCACCAAGCAGCTTCAGCAGCAGCTACGGCTACCTACTCAACCTACTACCCCTAGCAATAATGATTGGAGTCGCTGGTCGTTATGATGAACGCAAAGCAGCGTTGGGAATGATGGTAAGCGGCTTCGCAGTAATGATAGTGACGCCTCAACTCGGGCTACAGGTCAACTACGCAGTCGTGAACTTCATCAACGCAGTGTACATACTAGCAGGCGCAGCAATACTGATAATGGAACGTGAACCCATGGAATAACCAATAAGTTTATTACCTTTCCACCACCTTTCATAAACATGGCAGGCATCCCAATGGCATACGGGATACCATTCTGGGCAGTGACAGCCGTAATCTACATACTAGCCATAGGAGGCGTAGCCGTGGGGATAGCATTCATGCTCAGGGGAGTCCTCCTGAAGCGTGGCATGTCTTTCAGCGGTGGCGGCGGTAAGAGAATTGGGGACGTTAAGGTTATTACGATTGATGAGGGCAGTGTGAACGAGATGTGGGCCTACTACTCAAACATAAACAACGTGCTTGTTAGCTACGACCCGAAGAAGAGACTCTACTACTTTCACGTCATCCTCCCCAATATTCAACCGCTCATCGACAGTACCACAGGTGCGCCTGTTTACTTCAGTAAGGCTGTTAGCGTGGTGGATAGGGGGAGTAAGGTTTCGCTCACGATTCACCCGAGGGACATTATAACGGATGCAGTCATCACCTCACTCTACGCAGCTGAACCAGTCACTGCAGTGGTTGCTTCAAGTGCGGATGGTGAAACAGGCGCAGTCTCTGCAATACCACCAGACGCATTGAACTCACTAATCAGTAGTATTGAATCCAGGGCTTTGAACCACCGCTCCAGTGCAATCTCTAAGGTTATTGACGTGCATCCTAACATTAAAATCGCCATTGCTGGCACGGATGGTGCAGTGATTAGCTACATTGTCAATAAGCTTGTTACGCACGTGAGCAGCTTCACGGCAACATTAACACCAATACTGGAGTCAGTGCAGGCGCTTAAGCGGGTCAAGGGCACTGGCATGAACTTTGAGAGACTCATACTCCTGATAGGCGCATTGATAGCAATCTACATGGTGCTCATGTTGATATTCAGGAAATTCTAACAGGTGAGCAATGTGAAGCCAATTGACATGGCTAGACAATTCCACGTAGCAGTGCTAAGCGGGTTGATTAAAGGCGGCAGCTACATTACTGTTGATGATGTTGGCGTCAGGTGCATGGCTACGGTTAACGATGCGAAGTTTCAATTCGTATTCGAGCTGCCGAGTGAGTTGCAGGGTTTCATTAGGGTTGTTGCCGAGCGCACACCGCAGACCTGGTTCACCTCACTCACGCACTGTGTGGCTTCCCTAGAGGACGTTGACCTGAGGGTTCTTAGGAAAAGGCGCTTCATGCTGAGTAAACCCAGGCCGATTATTCACCGTGAAGTCGTGGAGTACCTGACCCAGGACGACTACGCTTCAATAGACTTCAGGCCATACACAATCCTACTCAATGATACTGCGCTCATTGAGGAGTTCGCCGATGCAGTCTCAATGGCTAGGTACATAATCCACGTTGCAGCTCAGGCAGAGACAGGCTACATTACGCATGCGGTTGACTACCTGGCATACAATGCAGCTGCATTCGTTGACGCATACAGGATACTCAAACCAAGGCTCACGCTGCTCGCATCGGGGCAAAACACACAGGAGACGCAGGGGCAGCAACAGGTAACCCAGGCGTAGTGCGTTAGCTAACTTATGGATTTAAAAAACCGTGCATTGTACAGCACCGCAGTGGTTGCTAAGGGTTACTCAATTGCCCTCAGGTTGGTTAGGCGGATTCGCACGTTGGCGAAGAGGAGGGTTATTCGCATTCCTCGCCGTGGCGGTGGGTTTGACTGCATGCTTAAGTTGACGCCCAAGGACGTCTTAACCCTTTACCTCGATATGTTTCCGTTTCACGAGGTTCCGTACAGTAGCTTCAAGCGTAAGCTCCGTAGGGCGTTTGAGCTAATGCCTGAGGTTACACGTGTCGTGTCCAGTAACCACGGTTACGGCACGACGTATAGGGTCTATATCAAGTGCACGGCGATTAGTGAGGATGGGGATAGGGGTGGTGCTGGTGGTTGACACGGTTGCCGTAGGCATGATTACCAGGGATTCGATTAAGCAGCGTGGCGTTGGTGTGCTTTCCCTAGTCCTCAGGAGGTTGCTCAGTGAGGTGCCTAATGTTGCCCGCATCATCATTAGCGACGCGTCTAGGGACGGTACACTGAGGTTCATTGCAGGCTACGCCGCTAGGCACGGCATTGAGGTAATGCCGATAGCGGATAACGTGGGCTCCAGGGCATTCGCAAGGAGCCAGGTGGTTAACGCATTCCTCAACAAAACCAGTGACGGCTACCTGCTTTTCCTCGATGATGATGCAGTCCTGCGTAGGGGTTGGTGGATTGAGACTGTTAACCTGCTTAACAGTGGTTGCCATGCAGTGTGGGGTGTGAACTGGGACTACCACCCAGGCCGCATGAAAGTCCTTGCTCAACTCGGCTTAAACCCACTCGACTTCTACATTGAGGCTTTTAGGCGTAGGGGTGGTACGCATGACCTGTTGTTAACCAGGGACGCAGTGGTTAAGCTAGCCAGGCACCTGCCGATTCCAACCTGGCTGCACATCTACGAGGACGCATTCATCAAGAATGCGCTTGAAACCGAGGGCGTTAGGATTTGCGTCAATAAGGTGGGCATAATCCACATGTCCATGAACAGTTCAGGTGGTTACTTGGGTAACATCATTGATGCGGGTGCGAGGGCGTTGGCTAGGGCTAGGGTTATCACGGCTGCTAGACGCATCTACGGCATTGATGAGTACGGCATCTACAGGGACGCCGAGTTAACACCAAACATCCACGACCCCTACCACCTACTCTACGCAATACTCCTAAAAATATACAGCTGGCTGATTACACTGTGATTAACCTGGGTGTTAAGCTAGACAGGGCTGTGGTGGTTAACTACATTCCGTCTATCATAGACAGGGTGCTTGCTATTGTGGCTTTAGCCTTCATCACCTATTTCATTAACCCTGTGCAGTACGGCGTGTTCACGGCCGTCCAAGGCGTGGCGTTCACGCTTTTCCTAGCGCTTCCAATTGAGGGTTTCAACAGGGCTATTGCATTCCACGCCAAGGGGGATGCTGTTCATGCTGCCACTGCAGTGGCAGTCATTCTAAGCTTAGCTTACGTAGCTGGTGCAATACCCCTAGCCGCTTTGCTTGTTAGGAGCCCGCTAGCACTAATGTACGCCACTGCAGTGGTGGCTGCATACATCCTGCTTAACCTGTTTAACGCAGGCTACGTCCACATGTGGGTGAATAATAGTACAATTGAAATGGGTAGGGGACTTATGGCATACACCTTAACCTTCAGGGCAGGTGAACTACTGTTAATAGCATTAACCAGGAGCCCAATAGCCATAGCGGCAGCGGCGATTGCAGGCTACGCAGTTGCGCTAGTGTACTACTACTATAGAGTAGTAGGGGGGCTCCCCAGTCTCAGGCGTGGGTTAAGGGCTGTTAAGGGTAGACTTAGGCGCATTGCGGTTGAGGGTTGGCAATTCTACATACTCCGCTACACCTGGGGCTTCATACACAACGGCATAATCGGCTACCTGGCTTACATGCTGCTCGGCGCCAGGGATGCGGCAGTATTCG
>Ga0208429_100026_pt1 | contig 22716 bp, 40 predicted proteins | sample BED_virus_MetaG_FD_187134 | JGI IMG/M metagenome (GOLD analysis project Ga0208429, IMG submission 187134) | Hot spring microbial mat communities from Yellowstone National Park, Wyoming, USA - BED_virus_MetaG (SPAdes) (version 2) | ecosystem: Environmental > Aquatic > Thermal springs > Hot...
GTAGGTGTACGTGTAGAAGTAATCCCAATCAACACCAAGCCTAGTGTTAAGCAGTGCAACGCCAATAGCCCTAACAACCACCACTGCAGTGGCTCCAAGAACCCACGGCAAAGCCCAAACCCAAACATCCCACTTAGGCATACGTGAAGGTTAAGCAATAGGATTATATTCCTAACACTCACTTAACGTGCAGGGTCAATGCAAAGCATAACTATTATACGTAGCGCTTCAACTTCACCAAATGGGTCGTCTAATGCTTTCCTAACCGCATACCTGGCAACATCATCATCATTAATGCATTGCAAAGCATGAATAAGCAACACGCCACTTAGCCGTCTTCTAGCAATTGCTCTGGCTTTAGCTTTTACAATCTCCAAGTCAAAAAACCTGGATTTAGCTGCAATAGCCACAGTGTAGTTGCGTACAGGTGGCTTAAAGGCGTTGCCGTTAACCTGCGTGTTTAATTTATAAGCATGTTCCTAGCCTAATCACCGTGCCTAGCGGGGTTAGGGCATACTTGAGGGCTATCCAAGGCGCCAGGGTGATGTTCAGGAACTGGCTACCTGTCTTAGCCAGGTTCACCATTTACAAATTCGGCTTAACAGATGTAACAGATGCCGAGGTGACTGTTAAGTGCCGTAACGGTGGGGCTATTCAAATACCCCTAAGCACCTTAAGAGTATTGCTTTACGCATGGAAAATAGGATTAACGGTAACTGTGGACTGCACCACGGGCAGGGTGATTCTGCTGCACCATGATAACATTGACGGCAACTTCAACCTCGCAATCACGCCCCTAGACAGGTTAACCACTGAGCACGCCGTACCCAACGCTGTGAAGAACGGCTGGGTTTTCGACGGCGCCTACTGGCGCAGGTACATCAACGGCAAAGGGGTTGTAACCTTCTGGCACATGTACGGGCCATTGCTGGAGGTCTTCGACAATGAGGAATTCAGGCACGTGAACGTTAAGGGAATGGACGTGGTTGACATCGGTGCATTCGTGGGTGACTCGGCTATTTACTTCACCCTAAAAGGTGCAAAAAGAGTCATTGCAGTTGAACCCCACCCAGTCGCCTACGTCGAAATGCTCAAGAACATTGAGTTAAATAAACTAGCGGATGTGGTTACCCCAGTCAACGCTGCCTTAGCGGGCAAACCAGGAAAAATATGCATAGGCAACGTAACCGTAGCAAGCACGGTAGCCACCCACTACACGCCTGGCAGCTACAGTGGCGGAGACTGCGAAGACGAAGCCCCAGCCGTACCGCTAGGGGAATTAATAGAAAAATACGGCATCCAGCCGAGTGAAGCTATCCTTAAAATGGATTGCGAAGGCTGCGAATACGATGTAATCCTCAATGACTACGAGCACGTTAGGCTATTCAGGGAGTTGATTTTCGAACACCACGCAGGCCCAGCCAAATACAACCTAGGCGAATTATTAAGCAGGTTAGCGGTTGACTTCCACTGCATGCGGGTAAGCGGAGACATGCATGTAGGCATAATCCACTGTACCCACAGGTGAACAATACCCTTATAGGGTGTTATTCACTTAAAAATGCATGTCATCGGTAAGGGTAGCGCTAAAGGGTGTGTTAAAGGAATTAAAATTAATGTTAATGGCAGTTGCAACCAGCTTAGCGATAATATTCTTCTCTCTAATTGCTGCCATTGTGATTGCTGACTACATTCCACATATTTCACCGCAGTTTAGAGAAACGCTAGTCGTTGTTATTATGTATACGATAGCCATTCTCTGGAGTCTTTTGCTACTCATGTGGGTACTGCGCAAAGCGAAGAAAAAGTTAAGGGCTAAGAAAGAATTTTTGAAAGCTTAATACATTTATTTAAGCCACTGCTACGGTAGCGTTATCCCTAGGAAAACATAGAGGACGTATATCATTGCCACTGCCTGTATGAACATTAGGATTGCCGTTGCCGCTGCGGCTAACCCAACCATGCCCGGTAGGTTACCTGCCGCATTAGCCAAACCCCATGCCAGCAGTGGGCCTCCTGCGATTACGCCGATTATGAAGTTCGCCAGTAGTACAATGGCGTTTATGGCGATTATGAATATGAAGAATGCGTACAGGTTCGTGAAATTCATGTTACTCAAGCTTTGCGTGAAATTGTACAGGTAGTTTATGAGCTGCGGGGGCGCAAAGTATGCGTACGAGGGTAGTTCAATGCCGCTTGCAGTCGCCGCAATCACGATTACGCTGTCTAACGCAGACATAATTGTCATGAATATTGCGAATTTCTTCCCAAGCTCATACAGGCCGGGTACTGAGGACACTCATCACCACCTACGCATATGCATGTTCCCTACGCAACTCCCTCTCCATCCTCCTACCAGGTTTAACACCGATCTCAGCAAGCGCATTAGCCACAACCTCATATGCCTCAGGCATTGGTACCCAGTCATGTTGGAAATTCAACGCAACCAGGTAGCGAAGCCTAGCCGCAGCTGTGTCACGGTCAATAACACCCTCACGGTAATCCCTAAGGATAGCATCCACTAGGCACATCAACTTCTCCCTACCCTTCTTTGACTCACACTCCCTGTAAACAACCATAACCGTTAACTGCCTCACGGAAATTTAAGCTTATGCACATTCAGTAATGGTAGCAGCTACAAGCACCCGCTAGCCTTTTAAACACCTGAAAGGTTAGGAATGACGGTAATACTTTAAAATTACAGGCAGTTGCCTAAACTGGGGATTCAGGTGCAAACCCAAACCCCACCCCAGGCTCGACTCACGGATGACGTGGGTAAAATCGTGAAGGTTGTGGAGAAGTTCCTGAGAGACAGGGCAACGAGGGCGTTGGGGAATTGCTTCTCGTTTAACCCCAAGACCGTTGTTGATGAAACCGGAGTATATGCAGCACCAACCACCATCAGCGTGATTAAGTATGTGTTGAATGTTGCAGTCGCCAATAATGTCCTGTTAGTGTTAGCAGGCTACCACGGGGGCAGTAGCGCGCGCTACCTACTGTGCAGGGACTCCCCACTGTGGGGGAACCCAGAATTACTTGAGGAAATGGTTAACAGGTACGAGAGGAACCCACCCGTTGAATACTGGGTGGAGTTCCACAACCCAGGTGACGGCGTATGGTTATACACGACCAATGTAGCGGAGCTACATGGCTTCGATGCAATATACAGGGTAATCCACGGTGTGATTGATGACGACGGCGTGAGGAATATTCCACGTGAAGCGGCACGCAGGTTAAGCACCATGTACAGGGTGCAGGTAGAAGGCTTAAGACTAATACTCAAGCCCAGGTAAGGCACAGAGAGAGTAGGCTAAAACTTTCAAAAAACAGTAGCTGCATTTTCCTCACTGTTTTGTTTAAAACACCTGCCTAGCCTGTTCTCTGCATGGGTGGTTACTACAATAAGGGTTACATGTACGAGGTGGCGCTCGTTAGGTTGCTTAACGCATGTGGGTTGCGGGCGATTAGGACTCCGCATAGTGGGCAGGTTAGCGGTTTCGATGTTATTGCCGTGGGTGGTGGGCGTGCGGTGGCTTTTGAGGTTAAGCACGTTGCAAAGCCACGAACCGTAACCCTAACCGAAACCGAGTACAGCAGGTTCAGGGAGTTTTGCATCAATGCTAAGGTACCGTGCTTCATTGCAATCCACGTCAGTTACCAGGGCTGGAGACTAATACCCCTGGAGACCGTGGCAAACACCACGATACCGAGGGACGTTATCCTAAACGCACAGGAGTTAAACTGCGAAACAATATTAAACATTTTAAAGAGCAATGAGGATTGCTCTAAACCCAACCCTCAATGATTATGATTGCTAGTGTTGCTGCGGCTTCACCAAGCAATATCGCCAGTAATGCAAATGGCGATGGTTCACTCCCACGTGTGAACCAGGTGTAGTCAAGTAGCCCAAGCACTGTTGTCGCTAAGCCAATTGAGATTAGGATAAGCATCAGGTGCATGCCAGCCAACCCACCTGCAATGCCAACAACCGTCAACGCAACACCAACCGCAATCATGAGAAGTGTAGGCAGCAAGTCAAGGCTCACGGGTACCACCCCATGTAGAGACCCATTAGGAAAAGCACCGCAGCGGCAATGTACATTATAATGTTTGCTAGCAGCAGTACCTTAATCGCTAGCCAAATCCTCGGTAACCTCCTGCTGAAGGCCAGGTAGGAGAAGCCGTAGCTAACGGTTCCTAGGACAATGCCAAGGCTCATGAGACAGCCGAATACGTAGGCAGCTGCAACTGTTAACCGTGTGACTGGTTGCACGGTTACCAGCGGCATGATGACGTAACCATTGAAAACCGTTACCGCAACCCACACCGCTATAGCCAACACAGCGTAGAGCGCATCCCTGCGCCTAGCGGGTAGCTTACCTGAACTCATGGGAACCACCACCTCATGTAGATGGTGCTTAGGATTATTGATTGTAGGTAATTGCAATTATTACCGCATGCCTGCCAATTAATGATGTGGGGAGTACGCCATGCAACGGCAATTACAAAAGCAACTGAAGCTATTATCGACATTATATAGGCTACAGTGAAATACTTGGCTTGTGTTTCACACTTCAAGGATGAGTCACATTCTGTAAAGTCTAAAATGTGTGATTCCCATATGGAGAAAATAAACCCTAGGACATCGGTAAGTAAAGCTAAAGCCAGAAACACCCCCACCACATCAATTGCATGCATCATAATGCTCAATAGCAAAAACACCATGCTTCCCACAATAAACGCCACCCCAATAACCCAATACGAAAAACGCACCTTAGCCATTACTTATCACCCCAGTGTGAAGTATAGCGGGCACTAGGGGGAGTAGGAAGTACATGGATAACAGCACAATGAACAGTAGGAATAGTACTATGGCTAATTGAAGCATCGCATCAGGTGTCATTGTTTTACGCAGGTGCATGAACCGAAGGTGCTCAATCACACCAAGCAACATGGCTAAAAACCCAACGGCAAGGAATATCCGCTCAACTAAAACCAACACTGGGTTACTCGCATTAATAATCATACCCAAGAACAGCATCACCCCACCTATCACAGCAATGAGAATCGTAAGCGCATACACAAACCCCTCCACGAAGACTGCAATCAAATGGTCAACCGCCTTCCTGAGCTTACTCTCTCTACTCCCCATTACCACCACCCTTAGTTTTTCCCTTCTCTCTGAGGATTAAATCCCTAATAGCCACCCTGATGGCTTCGCTCCTGGATGGGTACGCCCCAGTCTTCACCAGAGCGTCAAGCTCCTGTAGCATTTGCACAGGCAAGTGCACGGATATCAACATCATTTTCCTCCCACTGACTGGCCTAGGCATATTGCTTAATGCGATACACAGGTATTTAAGCTAAACGTACGTGAATCATACCGCACCCATTAGGTTTATTTAACAGGTTAACCTGAGACGCCACGTGGCTGTTTTCTACGTTTACGTGCACAGGAGGGAGAAGCGTGTACTGGTGACCGGCAGGCACCCACCAGGCACCCTACCAGGCGAAGAATGGGAGTTGGTGTACAGTAGCGGGAAGTGGAGACAGGCATACGAGTACGCAGTAACCCACTACCCAGACTACGTGGTTGAATTCTTCAAAGAGGAAATGAGAAACGACCCAATCCCAAACACTTAATTTTTAACCTGAGTGTGGTGCAACGCTCAGTGGTGGCTACGGGTACTGGGAAAGATAAGGCTGATTCATGCGTTGAGAGGTGCGTGGACGAGTGTTTCAACCACCTTATGGATGGTTTTAAGGATACCGAGCCCGGCATTATTGCGTTCCGGTTGTTTATTGCCATTGCCGCATTCCCATTCTTCACCATACTTACATTAGCATGCGCCAATGGCTGCATCCAGGAGAAATGCATGGGGAAAAGCACAGAAAGGAAAAGCACATGACTTAGGACGCATTTAAGCTTATATCCATCCCACCACCGTTTTTCACTCCTCTATCTGTTACGGTTTAAAACCTGGGTGTGGAAGCGGTATTCAGTGGTGGTTCAAATGAGTACCAGAGAAGACACCACGGGTAACCCATGTGTTGATATAGAGAATAACCCGGAGAATCTAGAGAAATGCCTAGAGAATAATCCATGCGTCAATGAGTGCGTGGAGAAAGGTGCTAAAGCCCTTGTGAATGCGGTTAGGGAAAATAAGGATGAATACACCGACTTCTTCTTTGGCCCGATTCGCTTTTTATTCAACTTCATGCTTGTATCCTACTACGTTTCAGCATGCGCCCAAAACTGTACCAAAGAGCAATATAAGGAAAAGAGCGGCGTGTGAAGAATGCCGACTGTACTATGTAGCGTCCCTACTACGCCTGACGGTTGCCTGCTGGTTACCCCAGGTTTGGCTAGGTTCATTACGCCTGAGGATTACGCCGGGGCATGGTTCATCATGCTTGACGTGGGTAAGCAGGTGGCCAGCATCCCCGCCAGCGGTAAGGTGCGTTTCGCCTACAGGTTCTACATGCGTGCCTTAGGCAAAGTCACTGAGAATGAGGGTGCGCCCGTTAAGGTTGGTTTAATCATACCTGATGACTGGGATTTGAAAACCCACCTGAAGCTAGCCGAAAACTGGCTTAGGAGCCAGGAGCGTAACCTACTAATCAATAGAATACTAGACCTGGGTGCCAGTGAAATAGCGGAAGTGCTGGTTATTAGGCGCATTATCCATGCCTTCAACCAGGTTGATGCAACACCATTCAAGCCATTCACGAGACTCGGTTTAACCTACGGCATACCGCTGAACACCTCAACTGCACTGGCAGACGGCTCAAACATCAGGTGCAGCACGCACCCAGGCACCTGTATCCAACACGCCAGGTTAACCACCACTGCAGTGGCGGAGTTAGACCCAGGCGCAGTATTCCACCTAATGGGGCCACCAATCGCCACAGTCCTAACCAAACTAATGAACGAGCCTAAAGTAGCAAGCGCCGATACTACAAGCCACAGGGTAGATGTGAAGCATGCCAGGTACGTGAACAGGCAGGTGAACCCAAGGCAACTAACACTAATGAGCCTCATTAGACTAAGCCACTACCTGAAGGCGTGAGTTATTTTTACAGTAATTAATATTTAGGGAAATGCAGTGCCTAGAATATGGCTCAGGAATCCTCTGAAGTCTTCACATACGATATCTACGGCATAAGCATAGGGGGGTATAAAAGTAGCGGAAAAGCAATAGCGAAAGGAAGTGTTATTGAGATTAATCACGACCTCACCGTCTATGCGGTTGACAGGAAACCGAAAATTAAGGACACTACACTTGAACCTGTGTGGAACATCACCGTGAAGTACATTATCGATACTGTTAATAAGAAGGTTGCGATCGAGCTACCACTGTGCATGCTAGACACCGCTACTTACCGTGACGATCTAAGAGAAATCCACAGAAGATTCCAAGAAGCGTTGCTAAAAGTGTGCAAATGTCTAACAGGCATATCAGACAGCGTGAAAGATGATGGAAATGTAAGGTATTGCTACGAGAAGGGCGATAAAAGTTACACGACACTGACAGGCTCTATAATACTACCAGACTACAGCAAATTAATAAAACCAAGTGAAGTGCGCATAAGCAATAGAGAAGTAACGGAAAGTCTCTGTCAACTAATTGCCACCTCCCAAAATTGCTACCCTCTTGTCCTTAGTATAATGAGCAGTCTAAGGCGTTAGTTACTTGGGTTAACTAATTAGCTTTTAAATAGTGGTTGATTCCTTTATTGCTTTTTGTACACAATAAATAGCTTATTTTTAACAATTCGTCTCCTGAACATCCTAAGATGTTACCTGAGTTAACCAATTAATTTTTAGGGGAAAATAGATACAACAGGGATGGGGTGGTGGTTAAAATGCTGGATAAGAGGAGACTGAATCAGCTGGATGGTAAGACTTGGCTTAAATACTCGATAAGTATTTGGGATATCGCAAAGACGCCTGAGGAGATTAAGATAGGGCACCCAGCAATGTTCCCAGTGGAGCTTCCTAAGAGACTTATTGAGATTTACACAATGCCCGGTGAGATCGTGCTTGACCCATTCATGGGCTCTGGAAGCACGTTAGTGGCGGCTAAGATGCTTGGAAGGAAGGGAATAGGCTTTGATATTGTTCCTGAATATGTCGAATTAACAAAGAAGAGGCTTTCGGATGTTGGTGCCATTTCTAAGTTCTTGGGAGAGGATATTCCAGAACCTGAGGTTTACCGTGAGGATGCGAGGAACCTGCTCAAGTACGTTAAACCGGAATCCATTGACCTATGCATAACATCCCCACCGTATTGGATTGTAGACTGTGGATCAAAAGGAGCCGAGGCCATACTCTGATTTGAAGGAGGATCTTGGCAACATAGAGGATTACGGCGAATTCCTAAGTGAGCTCTCAAAGGTGTTTCGAAATGTGCATATTGCACTTAAGCCTGGTAGGAGGTGCATCATTGTAGTCGGAGATATAAGGCTCGGGAGCAAGCTTATACCGTACCACATGGACGTAACGAGGATAATGGAGCAGATAGGTTATGTCCTTGAGGGCATAATAATTTGGGACAGAAGGCGGGAGTACAACAATCTGAAACCTCTCGGTTACCCCCACGTATTCGTAGTGAATAAAGTCCATGAATACATACTAATCTTTAGAAAAAATAATCTAACAATATCACAAGACAAATCAATATTTTAATCCATTCTCTAAATACCCTATTTACATACCTTTCAGTTTCAGCCACGGGAAGGGCGCCCTCCCTGCCGTGGCTGGCTTGGGCTTTGCCTAAGGTAGGTTTCTTTGGCTTTTCCTCAATAGTTTTATAAGGTTTTGAGTAACCTGCAGTGGTATGGTGGAGCCCATTAGGCTTGCTGTGGGTTATGCTAGGGTTAGTTTGGAGGAGGAGAATGTGGAGAATCAGGTGAGGGCGATTGAGGATTATGCTAAGGTTAATGGGTATCAGTTAATCGGCGTGTTCAAGGACGTGGGTGTTAGTGGCGCTAAGCCTGCACTGGAGCGGGAGGGCTTCAGGCAGATGCTCAATGCGCTAGCCAACATGCCTGCTGTTAAAACAGTGATAATCTATGATATTAGTAGGCTGGGTAGGGACATGATGGATGTTATCGAGACCTACAGGCACCTGACTGAGAAGCTTGGGTTAAGCGTCCTATTCGTTCAACACCCTGAGTTAAATGTAATGCAAAACACGCCGCTAGGCGAGGCAGTCAGAAACGCCACACTTGCGCTACTCAGCATAGCAGCTGAAATCGAGAGGGCGCTCATCATGGAGAGGACTAGGGTAGGCATGGCACGTGCGAAGGCTCAAGGTAAACACATTGGAAGGAAACCCGTGCCGATACCCATGGATGAGGTTAGGAAATACAGGAAAATGGGCGTCCCACTCAGCGTAATCTACAGGATACTCGTGAGTGAAGGCCACCTGAGGTACAGGACGAGTAAAGGCGAGGAGAAGGTAATGTCCTTCGGCTGGTTCAGGCAAAGAGTAAGGCAACTCCTAAAGGAAGGCTAAGTCTCACAACTGTAGTTTTCTGCATGGTGCGTCTGGTGGGCATTCAACCAGTGTCACTGTGCATTGCCTGTTTCCGCATAGCCAATTGGTTAGCGTTTCAGTCAGCTGCTCCTCAGGTATCGCCACTGGTTCCCTGTACGCCCTAAGCACAATGAAGTACCCGTTGTACCTCCTCAAGGTGACCTCACTAACAAGTGAACCATCGACTAGAACGTGAATGACGCTAGCCAACTTAGCAAAGACAGGCTGCTCCTCAACACCCTGAAGCGGCGTGCAGCCATCCTCACTGCACACTGTTACGTCGCCTGCACCGTACTCAGCATTAACAACACTAGCGACACCAGCGGCATTACCAACATACACATCACCAAACATGTTGATGACGACTAACTCGCCGCTCGGCAGCATACACATTGACGCAGGGATTACAACACCGTTAACCTGAACAGACAAGCCACAGTTAACCCTACCGCTACTAGTCTCAACGCCACCCTGGGTGGCACGCCGGCTCCTAACAGGTGTCCTCTCAGTGAACACCTGCATGTTAACAGAATATGGGTAAGCTTATATTAACCTTACGCATAAGCCTAGTATGCAGGCTCAGGAACCACCCGCTAGCGCATATACCAAAATACTTCATCGCACCTGTTGAGACAGTCGCTGCTTTCACATGCGACAATACACTCCAATTTGCATCTAAACCTCAACAGGGGGTAGCATTCATAAAGTGCTACCCCAAATATAAGAAGTAATGGTGTCCCTACAAAGCCGCCCCATACAAGCGCAATCCATGATAACATTGCGGTAAGAGACCCATTGATTGCAACACCAATTGTAATTAACGCCGCAAAAATTATGCCTAAAAAGACCCCTACCCATGTTTCATCCTCTAGCAGGCTTCTGAATTCCCTATTTACACATTCATTAAATATGAGCCTCCTGTAACTCTTATCATCAACCTGAGGGCACGACACAACAACCACCCTACTGTGTCTTCTTTCCGAATAATTCCTCATACTTTTCCTCCACTAATTTCCTTATCAACATGCTCACATTACCCTCGGTCAATTCTTCGGCTAATCTCTGAGCCTTCTCATATGTGTCTTCGAAAAAGTTTACCTGTCTCTTAATTACCTTCACGTTTTTCTTCTGAGCCCTACCCAGGCTCATGCTCACCACCATTCCTCATGTAGTATCTTTACTTTGCCGTCCTCGGTGATTTTCACCTCATAGTAGGCATGCATTACAACACGTCCATCAGCTTCCTCATACCTCGTCCACACCTCGTATTCACCCTCCTTAAAGGGATCTGTCTTGGGCTTGATATCCTCAATTTCACCTTCTACGACTTGCTTTAGGAGTTCATACAGGTCTATGGAGCGGGTTCCCTTGGTCATGGTTCACCACCTTCGTTGCCTAGTTGCTTCTCTAACTCATGTACTCTGTGTTTAAGCTTCTTAATAATCCTCGGTATCTTATCCTGTATGTTTTCTAAGTATTCACGGATTTCATCAGGCATTTCATCAATCATATTGGCGATTTCATTAATTTCGGGTAGTAGGTCTTTAATGTCGTCATCATTCTCATACCAGTCTAAGGCACTTTCAGCAAACCTTGCATATGGTACATCTAACAAGTCCCAAAGTACATCATCCAAGTGTTCAAGGTGTTCAATTGCGGTTTCCAATGCGCCTATTTTGTACTCTAACTCTATTTCATTTTTCCCTTGATTTTTCTGGGTTTGGGTGTTCATGTCTCAGTCACCCATTGGTTCAATTAATATATCATCCTCTGAGCATCCATCATGTAGTTTCTTTACTATTTTAGCTTTATTATTGCTGATTTCAACAATGTAGAACATAAACCATCTCTTAGAACCAGTATCTGTCCACACCGCATATTGTGGGCCATGTGCCTCAGATAGGAATTGTGGGCTATGGGTGCATATCCTTATGATTTTGCCCCTTATCACCTTCCTTATCAGACGGGCATCATTGATGTAATCTGGACTTAGGGTGTTTGGGTTATCTGCTGGTTCAACCAATATGTTCTCATCTAAACACCCTACTTGCATTACATCCATTCCCACGACATCGTTACCGCGAATTACAAAACGATACCACATGTACCATCTCTTAGAACCTGTGTCTGTCCATACATGGTAGCGGACACCATCATAACATATCCTTATGATTTTGCCTTCCACCAGTTTCTTTATCAGTTGAACATCGTGGGTAAAGTCTGGGGTTTGGGTTTTTCCTTGGGTTCCCTGGGTTTGGGTTTGCCCCGTTACGGGGCTTGGGTTTGAGGTTTGGGTGTTCACCCACACCACCGAGTGGAGTATTCCCGCTGGGGTTTTTAAGTATTCCCTTAAGATACCTCAAGGGTATTTTAAGGGTATCCTAAGGGAGTACTGGTTAAGCTAAGTGGGTGAGTAGTATTGCTAGTGTTGTTGTGTTTCCTGTTAGGTTTGCTGCTGGTATTGCCCATATGCCTAGCGGGTGTGCCAGCAGGGTGAGTGTGGCGATGTTTGCTATTGCTCCTAGTGTGCCTGCGTATGCTGGTGTCCAGCCTTTGCCGTTTAGCCACATGGTCATCATGATTACGCCGTTTGCTATGCCTGGTATTGCCGATGCGGTTAAACCAGCAATGAACCAGGTGTAGTCCACGTAGATGCCGTTTATGACGTGTATCCATGTGGCTACGGGTAGTAGGAGCGTTAACAGTGCGGTTAACCCTGCACCGTAGGCAGTGTACCGCATTGCCCATTCCCTAGCCTTAGCCATTGTTATTGATGCACCTGCCGTTGAAACGTTCTTAACGGCGTCACCAAGCGCCGTGACTAGTACTACTACACCCAGGGCTACTGCGAAGACTGCCGCATCCCCTGCGCCGAGCAGCATGTAAGCCAGGTAGCCGATTATGCCGTTGTGTATGAAGCCCCAGGTGTAGCGGAGTATGTAGAATTGCCAACCCTCAACAGCAATGCGCCTAAGCCTACCCTTAACAACCCTTAACCCACGCCTGAGACTGGGTAACCTACCTATTTCTCTATAGTAGTACACCAGCGCTATTATGTAGCCTGCAATCGCCGCTGCCGCTATGGCTAACGGGCTCCTGGTTAATGCTATTAGTAGTAGTTCACCTGCCCTGAAGGTTAGGGCATATACCGTGAGCCCCTTACCCATTTCAATTGCCTTACCGTTCACCCACATGTGCACGTAACCTGCGTTAAACAGGTTAAGCAGGATGTATGCAGCCACCACTGCAGTGGCGTACATTAGCGTTAGCGGGCTCCTAACAAGCAAAACGGCTAGGGGTATTGCAACAGCTACGTAAGCTAAGCTTAGAATGACTGCCACTGCAGTGGCTGCATGGACAGCATCCCCTTTGGCGTGGAATGCGATAGCCCTGTTGAAACCCTCAATTGGAAGTGCTAGGAAAAGCGTGAACGCCACGCCTTGGACGGCTGTGAACACGCCGTACTGCACAGGGTTAATGAAATAGGTGATGAAGGCTAAAGCCGCAATAGCAAGCACCCTGTCTATGATAGACGGAATGTAGTTAACCACAACAGCCTTATCCAGCCTAAGTTTAGCGCTCATTTTCATCATTCAATCATACACCCTAGTTGGCATGAGTTGTACTCTGTTAAGTACTCATCAATCGTAGTCTGCCTTGAAAGTCTAGCATACCACTCACTCAACATCAATTTTCTGCGCACGAGTGGTGCAGGGTAACTCGGCTCCTTACTCTTCCTGTTCGCCTGAATTTTCCCATCAATCTCAACAAGTTTCTTAATCATATCTGGGTAGTGAATGGCAATCTTAATGAGCTTATGCTCGGTTGTGCCCGCTAGGCACAGGCAGTCACCGCTTATGCCTACCCTACGCCACACTGGGTTCTCAGGGATGTTGAATTTTCTAATCAACTGCTCAACCTCAATGTCACTCAAGTGCAGTATCGGGTACCATGCGTGGACGCATAAGTCATCGTAGCACTTCCACGTGAACGTCCTATCATAGTTCATTAACCTGAACAGTGACTCACTGCCCCTAATACCCATTACAACAATATCGTTTGCCCTATAGTAGCGTTGCAGGTACTCCATGGTTGACTTCCTCTTAAGCTCATAGTAACACCACCTGTTGTGGTAAAGCAAAGGCCATGAGTACTTCGGTGCCAACTCACTGAAGCTATGCTTTGGTTTAAGCACAACAAGCTCGGCGCCAAGCCACTCAGCGTACCTGTGGACGTAATCAACCGTGTCAGGTATGGCAATTGTTGTGTCAATGAACACTAGCCTAAACCCCCAACCCCTAGCCTTAGCAACCCTGTAAGTAATAAAACTAGCTAAAGCACTATCCCTACCACCACTGAAGAAACTGTGAATAACCCTAACTCTCATACTTATCACAGTGTAATCAGCCAGCTGTATATTTTTAGGAGTATTGCGTAGAGTAGGTGGTAGGGGTCGTGCAAGTTGGGTGTTAACTCGGCGTCCCTGTAGATGCCGTACTCATCAATGCCGTAGATGCGTCTAGCAGCCGTGATAACCCTAGCCCTTGTTAATGCACGCACACCAGCATCAATGATGTTGCCCAGGTAACCGCCTGAACTGTTCATTGACATGTGGATTATGCCCGTCTTGTTAACGCAAATCCTGACGCCCTCGGCTTCAAGCGCATTCTTGATGAATGCATCCTCGTAGATGTGCAGCCAGGTTGGGATAGGCAGGTGTTTAGCTAACTTAACCACCGCATCCCTGGTTAACAACAGGTCATGTGTACCGCCCCTACGCCTAAAAGCCTCAATGTAGAAGTCAAGTGGGTTCAAGCCAAGTTGAGCCAGAACCCTCATGCGGCCTGGGTGGTAGTCCCAGTTAACACCCCACACTGCATGGCAACCACTGTTAAGCAGCCTAGCAGTCTCAACCCACCAACCCCTACGCAAAACCGCATCATCATCGAGGAAAAGCAGGTAGCCGTCACTGGTTAGGCTGAGGAATGCGTTAACCACCTGACTCCTTGCAAACGCCCTGGAGCCCACGTTATCCGCAATCGGCATTACCTCGACGCCGTGCCTGGCGGCGTAGCCAGCAATGAACCTCAGTGTACCGTCCCTAGACGCATCGCTAATGATGATGCGTGTGACGTTAGGCATCTCGCTAAGCAGTCTCCTGAGGACTAGGGAAAGAACACCAACACCACGCTGCCTGATGGAATCCCTGGTAATCATGCCTACGGCAACAGTGTCAACCACCAGCACCACCCCTATCCCCATCCTCAACTGCAGTGCACTTGATGTAGACCCTGTACGTTGTGCCGTAGCCATGGTTACTGGACACGACACGTGTAACCTCAGGCATTAGTTCAAACGCCCTACGAAGCTTACGCTTGAAGCTACTGTACGGAACCTCGTGAAACGGAAACATATCTAGATACAGCGTTAAGACGTCCTTGGGCGTTAACTTAAGCATGCAGTCGAATCCACCGCCACGGCGAGGAACACGGATAACCCTCCGCTTCGCCAACGTGCGAATCCGCTTAACCAACCTGAGGGCAATTGAGTAACCCTTAGCAACCACTATAGCACTGTACAATACACGGTTTTTTAAATCCATAAGTTAGCTAACGCACTACGCCTGGGTTACCTGTTGCTGCCCCTGCGTCCCCTGTGTTTCCTGCTTCGATACAAGCAGCGTGAGCCTTGGTTTAAGTATCCTGTATGCGTCAACGAAGGCAGCTGCATTGTATGCCAGGTAGTCAACCGCATGCGTAATGTAGCCTGCCTCTGCCTGAGCTGCAACGTGGATTATGTACCTAGCCATTGAGACTGCGTCGGCGAACTCCTCAATGAGCGCCGTGTCATTGAGTATGATTGTGTACGGTTTGAAGTCTATCGAAGCGTAGCCGTCCTGAGTCAGGTACTCCACGACTTCACGGTGAATAATCGGCCTGGGTTTACCCAGCATAAAGCGCCTTTTCCTAAAAACCCTCAGGTCAACGTCCTCTAGGGAAGCCACACAGTGCGTGAGTGAGGTGAACCAGGTCTGCGGTGTACGATCGGCAACAACCCTAATGAAACCCTGCAACTCGCTTGGTAACTCGAATACGAATTGAAGCTTCACATCGTTAACCGTAGCCATGCACCTGACGCCAACATCATCAACAGTAATGTAGCTGCCACCTTTGATTAAACCGCTTAGCACTGCTATGTGGAATTGCCTAGCCAGGTCAATCGGCTTCACGGTAATCACCTTTGCTAGAATTTCCTGAAAATCAACATGAGCACCATGTAGATTGCTATCAATGCGCCTATCAACAGTATGAGTCTCTCAAAGTTCATGCCAGTGCCCTTTACCCGCTTAAGCGCCTGCACTGATTCGAGGATTGGTGTTAGTGTTGCCGTGAAGCTGCTCACGTGCGTAACAAGCTTATTGACAATGTAGCTGAGTACCGCACCGTCAGTGCCAGCAATGGCGATTTTAATGTTGGGGTGCACGTCAATAACCTTAGAGATTGCACTGGAGCGGTGGTTCAAAGCCCTGGATTCAATACTGCTAATCAGGGAGTTCAATGCGTCTGGTGGTATCGCAGAGACTGCGCCTGTTTCACCATCCGCACTTGAAGCAACCACCGCAGTGACTGGCTCAGCAGCGTAAAGCGATGTAATGACCGCATCCGTTATAATATCCCTTGGATGAATCGTGAGTGAAACCTTACTCCCCCTATCCACCACGCTGACAGCCTTACTGAAGTAAACAGGCGCACCCGTGGCACTGTCAATAAGCGGCTGAATGTTAGGGAGGATGACGTGAAAGTAGTAGAGTCTCCTCTTCGGGTCGTAGCTAACGAGCACATTGTTTATGTTCGAGTAGTAAGCCCACATCTCGTTCACACTGCCCTCATCAATCGTAATAACCTTAACATCCCCAATCCTCTTACCGCCGCCACCGCTGAAAGACACGCCACGTCTCAGTAGGACTCCCCTGAGCATGAATGCTATCCCCACGGCTACGCCTCCTATGGCTAGTATGTAGATTACTGCTGTCACTGCCCAGAACGGTATCCCGTATACCATTGGGATGCCTGCCATGTTTATGAGAAACGGTTGAAAGGTAATAAACTTATTGTTTATTCCCTCGGCTCCCTCTCCATTATCAGTATTGCTGCGCCTGCTAGTATGTACACTGCGTTGATGAAGTTCACGACTGCGTAGTTGACCTGTAAACCAAGTTGAGGCGTCACTATCATTACTGCGAAGCCGCTTACCATCATTCCCAACGCAGCCTTCCTCTCATCGTAGCGGCCAGCGACTCCAATCATTATTGCTAGGGGTAGTAGGTTGAGTAGGTAGCCGTAGCTGCTGGTGAAGCTGCTTGGTGGGGTTAACGCTGGGATGTACTTAATCACGAATGCGAATGTTATGTTGTTAAGCGTGAACACTACAATAGTCTTGTTGCTCCAAACCGTAGCCGTCCCATTGCCAGTTATGCTAACGGTCTTGTACTGTGACGAGTTGTATGCGTTAATCAATGTGAAATTCATTGACGCTGCGCCTGTGGCTATGTTGTAGGCGATTAACTCAACAGTCGTGGCGTTGATGTAGTAGGCACCCACTGCCTCATTCATGAAGATTGCCTCATTCGGGATGCTGCACAGTTTAACCTGAAGCACCGAGGAGTTCTCGTAGACGTAACTGGAGTTGCAAGTGTAGGTGTAGGTTGCCTTAGCCACGTGGCTTAGTAAAGCCACCACTGCAGTGGCGGCTATGATGGCGATAGCTAGGCTAATCCTCACCCTCCTCACCCCTCTCAATAATCGCATTAATCAATGCACCAATGATTAGCAGTATCGGTAGGGTGATTAAAACAGGCATAACATACGCCGTGTAGCCGGCGCCCTGGTTGTAGTTAGAAATGTAGCCCGTAGTCCCGTACCAAATTGCCTGGAAGTAAACCGCAATGGATTGTGCAAACTGGATGACGTAGATTCCAATCACCGTGAACACGGCGATTATGAAGACTAGTATTATCTTCCACACGTGTCTATTAACAGTGTGGGTGTAATTTAAGCTTACCCACATTGCAAAATGGCTGAAAGCTAATAAGTCACCCTAGCGCAGCTTACCTGTGGCTGCTGCAGGTGACTCGAGTAGGGGTGTGCTTGGGATTGCCGGTGCCTTATTTGCAGCATTCGTGCTAATCGTGTATGCATCGTACTTCTTCTACACCATGCAGAACATAACCACGATAACAACCGTCACGGCTAACGTGACGCAGGTACCATACGCAACAGCAGGCCCATTCGGCGTAAGCGGCTTAAACGCAATAATGGGCTACACCGGCAACATAATCAATAACCCGTTGGCGGTGGCTGCACTGATATTCCTAGGATTCATAATGCTGGCACTGTACGGTAGGGCTAGAAGCAACAGGTGAATTAATTCTTAGGGGAAAAGAAAAGGAGAAAGGATTGTTTTTAAGCAATGTTTTTGATGCTGCTATGCTGCTTAGGTTCCTGCGCCGCCGAAGAACGGCCTGAAGGCAATGAACAGTGCGACTATTATCGCCACTGCCGCTACCACTATCAACACTACGCCTGCCAGTGCGCTGGCGCTGCCGATGTTGGGGTTGGCTTGGTTCAGGTAGTTGTAACTTGAAGGAATCACAACGTTGGAGTTGTTGAGCGTTGAGAGTATGTACTTCACCACACCGCCACCAACGCTGGCTCCGCCTAGCCCGACGACCAGCATTATTATGCCCACCACTATTACCGTGATCGCTCCAAGCATTGCCCTCCAGTCTATGCTACTTGGGTTGGGTAGGTTCGCCATAGTTAATAACCCACCTGAGACGCATTTAAGCTTACGCCCATCTGTCGCCGCACAGAGTCTGCAGGCTTCATGAGGGTTCATCACCGGTCAGCACCCACCCCAGGCCGGTGAGGCTCAGGGCAGTGCGGCAATTGAAAACAGTGGCGCACGTGTCTTAAACCTAACGCTCACAGTCCATACGCCTTCAGGCCCGTGGTTACGCCTGCCAGGCATGCCAACTGCTGCTTGACATCCGTAGTCGCCTTGACGGCTATGCAGTTCACCAGGCTCTCGGCCTCGGCGCCAGTCTCAATGACTTTGCTGGCGGCTTCAAGGACTTCATTCGCTAGTTTAACACCCATCCTGTTGGCTATGCCTGTTATGATGCTTTTAACCAACTCTGGGTTAGGCTTATCCACAATAACCTTAACATCACCCAGCCTACCAGGCCTTATCAACGCCTCGTCCAGTGCGTCAATGTTGTTTGTTGTGCCTATTACAAGCACCTTATCCCTCCTGGAGCCGACGCCGTCAATGTTTTGAAGTAAAACCGTGGTTAGGTAGTAGGATTCCCTGTCGGTTAAACTCCTCCTCATTCCAATTGACTCAACCTCGTCAATCACGATTACGCTTGGTTGAAGCGCCCTAGCCACCTTGAAAATCAACTCAAGGTGCCATGCGGCTACACGGGCGCCCTCACGCATGAGTTCACCAGTCTTAACCACAATAACAGTGAAGCCCCTGTACAAGCCAAGCCACGCTGCGTAACCAAGCGCAAGCGCAGTCTTACCAGTCCCAGCTGGGCCAAACAGGAGGATGCCGTGAATCGGCCTGGCTCTGCCTGTATCCTCGAAGCTTTCACTCACCTTGATGAGCTCCCTCTTAACCGAATCCATTCCTATCAACACGTTCCAATTCTCCTCAAGCATCCTAGCCTTCTCCTCATTCGTAGCAATGTGCGTAATATGCCCGTATATCGTGTTGTAAACCTCGTCCTTTGCCACGTTCCTCATGAACCAGGACACTGCCCCAGCAACCCACGTGGCGAAGCCGAAGGGCAGTGCAGGTAAGCCACCCAACACGCCAGCTAGCAGCGGTTGCGCATTAGGAAGCGGGATGAACCTGCCTGCTAGTTTGCCTGCCAGGTAGCCTACCGTGAACATGACTGCCACTGCAGTGGCTTCCGTAACCAGCCAGGTGGGTACTGGGTGGATAACGATGGGTACACCCGTGGTGAATAACACAACCGGCTTGGGTGTTAGGGATGCGTCACCGGTAAGCACACTACTAATGAGCAACGGCGACAGCACTGCGGTGAAGGGTAGCCAAGGTGTTGAGAATGCTTCACTCAACGCCACTGCACCTGAGGCTGCGGCGTAGGCTATTGCCAGAACTGGGTTAGCTAACCCGCCGTAGAGGGCGCCGACCAGGTAGGCTAGGCTTGGTGCACTTGCCTGAACCTCACTATTCACCTTAACGGCATAGATGGTTACTGCCAGTGCTGGGATGTAGACGAGCAGCATGTACAGAAAGGCGCCAAGCGGGTGGGTGAAGACTACACTATAATAGTCATACACCGCTAGCAGTGGGAGTAGGACTGCGACTACCAGGGATGCGCCTGCGTCACCCCTAACCATGCTCCACGCTAACAAAGCCAGGTAAAGCACGGCGCCAACCCAATTGCCTGTTAGGGCAATTGGCATGTAGGCTACCGCATAGTCCACAAGCATGATTAACCGAGCCCGAACCCTACCTGAAACCACAGGTAATGCACATGACCAAGGTTAAAAACCTTAATGATTAGGAAAAAGGGGAAAAAGAATGGTGATTTGATTTTAACTTTGATTTTAAGCAGCTAGCCGATTATCGATTAGACGGTGTGCTCGTACTTAGCGAGCTCAGCCTTAACATACTCACCAATGCATCTCCTCCATGCCTTACCCTTTTCGCCCCTTGGTAACCCCTTTGTTTCTGCCTTGCACTTATCGGCTGCTGCCCTAAACAGGTCCTGTATCCTTACACCCGGTGGTAGTTTCCTAGACTTCGCCATGCTTATGTGTGCGGCGTGCACGCATTTAAGCTTACGCCCATTGCATGCACATGCGTGCGGCGCAGCGTCATGCGGCTTCTTTTAGCCTGCTGACCGCTGCGTTGACGTCTGGGAACTTCATGTTGCGCATCAGCTGCGCTAGCTTAACCAGGTGAACTGCGTCACTCACCTCCGCCCCCAGCCTAATCGGCTTCCGTTCATCAGTATGGACACCGTAATACTCGGCGGCTATCCTGACCAGCGTTTGCAATGCGTCTTGTATCTGCATTGTCTTCGTGGGTGTTGTGCAGGGGAACAGGTTGATTGTTGGTAGGCTGGATGCGTAGGGCTGTGGGACAGTGGTTACTATGAAGACTGGTACGGGTGCCTCAAGCACGTCCACAGGGTACCTCTCAATGATGCTCCACTCATTCACAATAACCGATGCACCTAGGAGCTTAGCCATTGTGAGCGTCTCCCTAACCTTCAGGCTGTCGGTGGGTACTAGGGCAACTTGTTTAAGCATGGTTAAGGAGTTGGCTAGGAGAGCTTCTAGGAGCGCCTCCGCACCCTGCGTAATGTTGATGACTGGCCTCAGGATTACTTTACCAGCCTTATCAACAATAGCACCTATCGTGTTCCTAATGCACGCAGTGACGTCATTGTCAATTGGCTTGGGCATAAAGACCCTTCTAAAACCGCTCGTTGGGCTTGTCAGGGGCTTCGGCTTCCCCTCAAGCAGCCACTTGCGTAGGGCAGTCTCAACCTCACTCATACTGTTCCCACCGTAGGCTGCCTGAGCCACGAATTCCCTTAACTTGTCTAAACCCACCTTGCCAGCTAATTCACGAATCCAAGGCACGTGCTGCGCAGCGTGCGTAATCCACTTAGCAAGCATTGTTGACGTTGGGGGTGGAATGACTTTAGGCTCACCGAACCTGCCGTGCCTACGCAGGGCAATGTCAAGCACCTCAGTGTTCACATTAGTCGCAGCTGCAATTAAGACGGCCCTACGCTCCCTCCTAACCCTGTCAATACCGTCGGCTAAAACCTGGAACATGCTGTAGCGCCACAGCTCCCTACCCTCCGCAAACTCCCTGCTCACCATTAGCCACTCAACATCATCAACAATGATTATGGATGGCTCCCTCTCAAAGGCATCATCAATAATCTTCCTGAGCCTCTGCTCAGACTCACCAACATACTTACTGAGCACCTGGTCAGCGGTAACCTCAACCCTACTGAAGCCTACACTGTCAGCCAGAATCTTAAGCATGCTTGTCTTACCGGTGCCAGGTGGCCCAATGAGTAGGAGACCCGGGTTCAGGGGGACGCCGCCCCTCATGATTGGTTTAATGTACTCCTCCTCAATCTCCTTAATCAGCTGAGTTGGGTAGACGTAAACATAGTCATTGTGCTTGACAATTGTTGCTTCCTCATCCTGCTCAAGCACCTGAACCCTGCTAACGTTAGCAACCCTAACCGTGGTTCCCCTGTACACGATGCATGCATCCGTGGATGCGTCCTCAAGTTCAGGTTTAACACCCCTGACGACGCAACCCATGTACCTCCTACCCTTCACGACGGTTACGCCGAGCATTGAGTCACGCCACTCATCACCATTAACCTGCCTACCACCACAGATTAGCAGCACCTCCCTGCAGTTGCTAACCAACTCCTCCTCTAACTCCTCAAGCATTATGGATTAGGGGGACGTGGTGTAATAAATCTATAGTTTAATACTACTCCTCCTCACCCTCGTGTTGAATAGTCTTGATGATGATTATTGCGAGGAACACGATAACCATGATGGTTAGGAGCGGGATAATGACCTCGTTCCTGAGGTTGATTAGGAAGAGGACAATGAGCAGGAGGACTATGAAGATTAACCTCCTCGTGCGTAGGCTAGGCCACCACCAGCCGGCAGGCTCCACCACGGTTGCTTCTTGCTTGTATGCTTATTGGTTTAACGCTTACCAGCGTACATGACGTACGCCACTACCCCGAGGATTAGGGCGATTGGCGCCATCTGTGTGATGATTGATGCTAGGGTTGTGCCGTACTGCCTGTAGTTAATGTAACTCACGTGGTACTTGTACTGCGCAGTCGAGTTCCACTGCTGAGTCAGGTTAACAATCAGGTTATTCGTGTTATTCAACTCATTAACAACAGTGTTACCGTAGACACTAAACACGATAAAGAGTATGAAGGCTGCCATGAAGGCCAGTAAAACTCCCACAAACGGGGTAAGCGGACTATACGGCATTGTTTACTACAGCGGAGGGGAAACATATAAACGTATCCACATCAGTGAACAATTAGTTTAAAAATAGAAACACACAACATTAA
>Ga0208429_100028_pt1 | contig 22275 bp, 16 predicted proteins | sample BED_virus_MetaG_FD_187134 | JGI IMG/M metagenome (GOLD analysis project Ga0208429, IMG submission 187134) | Hot spring microbial mat communities from Yellowstone National Park, Wyoming, USA - BED_virus_MetaG (SPAdes) (version 2) | ecosystem: Environmental > Aquatic > Thermal springs > Hot...
TTGTCGTTATAGTGGTTGTTGATTTGCTGACGTACATCGTAGAGATAACAGTGCCCTTGATGTAAGTTACATTGAAGAAGTTAGTTATCGTGCTATATGTAGTGGAGTTTATGAACCTGATGTAATTGGTGGCAGTGCCAATAATGACCACGGTCTCTCCCATGACATATGCTGTCGTATGTGTTGCCGTGCCGTTCATCGTTAATGTGATATCTCTCTCCTCGAGGTTTTTAAGAAATACAGTAAGCTGGGTTATGTTACTTGTTACGGTCGCTGTTGTAGTTCTCGTTATGTTCGCACTCATAGTTCTATTAGCAACTATAGTTGGGGTCACATAAATTGTGTAGAAGCCAGTTAACCTTATCGTCCTGTTCATAGTTATGTAGACTGTATTAGACACAGCTACATAGGTAGTATTCATTATGGTGACGCTGTTTGAGATGTTATAGAGGGCCGTCTGGGTAGTGTTGTACCTTATGACGGTAGTGTTGACGTACTGCGTTATAGGTATAGTCGTTGTGACGTTCCTCGCTGCTGTGAAAGTAACCGATGTAGTGTTCTCATAAAGATACTCCGTCCCTGTGACTGTAGAGGTAATCGTGTACGGTATTGTGTTTGTTGAGGTTACGGTGACCGTCGTGGATGCAGTATAGACAGGTATGGTGCTCGTTTCCGTCACAGTTGTAGTCGCCGTAGCTGACACAACATCTGTCACTGTTGTAGATGCGGTTAGTGTCGCTGTCACAGTTGTAGTCGCCGTAGCTGACACAACATCTGTCACTGTTGTAGATGCGGTTAGTGTCGCTGTTGCTGTCGCTGTATCCCATACCGTAGACACGGTACTAGTTACTACTTGTGTTGCTGTCGCTGTTGCTGTCGGTGTCGATGTAATGGTGGTTGTATCAGTTGCTGTGGTTGTTGATACTGCTACGATAGTTAATGAAGTAAGTGTTGTTGTGCTAGATGTATATATTGTGGTAGATGTATGTATTGTTGTGGTGGTTATGGTAGGGCCGACTAGGGCACTTACATGCGGTACATATATAACAGTAAGTATCATTACTGCTATGATGACTACAGTGATAATAAGCGGTAGCTCTCTATAATTCAATCGTTTTCACCCTTGCTGACCAGGACAACTATTACTGCGGCCACCGCCGCTATTACCATGGCTAACATCACATAGCCAAGTCCAATGCCCATGGCATCTGCCAGGAATATTGTAACAATGAGAACCACGGGGAGTACATAAACCATCCTCTTGCGACCAGCGGCCAGCAATGGGACTGCCATTATAGCAAGAAGGAGGATAGCGCCAACGCCCCTTAGTGCTCCAGCTGGTAAGGAAGTCACAACTGGGGTTATAGGTGCAGGAGCCATTGTCATGGGCCCTAAAGTAACCCCGTCAGCAAGCGCCTCAAATGTAGCATTTATTGGCATCGTTACTTCGGTTGTATTTATAACTGCATAGGTGGTTCCATTAATGATCAGCGTTGCTGTCCCAGTAGAACTTCCCTGGGGCTGTGCAACTAGCACGGCCTCGCTATTGTTAACTGGAACAGCATACACAAGCCAGTCAGGGAGCGTTATCTTCTGGCTTGGCATTACAACATAGAAGCCAGTGCTAACATAAACCCCTGGAGAGCTTGGCGTCACATAGGTTACCATAGTTTTCTCTTTTGTCGTAATAATAAATATATGAACTACAATAGCTGATGTCACGGTTGTGTTAGTAGAATAAATATATGAGACTTTTGTTGTATTTGACTCTGCGAGTGGCATGGTGGCCACTACTGTTGCTGAGGTGTACTTGTAATCAGTCATGTAGATAGTCAAATTCCATGTAATCGAGAGTGAAGTAACTGTTGTTGTAACATTCGTGAGATATACGCTTGTGACATTTGATGGGAGGGATGTAGTTATGACTGTTGTATTCTTAATTGTCGTGTTTAAGGTTGTGGTGCTGTTAAAGGTTCTGAAGAGTGTTGTGAAGAAAAGCGTTGTTATTGTGGTATTTTTATATACAGTGTTTGTAAATGATGCATAAACAGTCGTGGTGTTACTATAGACAGTCTTCGTCACGTTGACCGTTATTGTTGTCGTGTTAGTAATCGTAGTAGTCATTGTACCATGATATGTTATCGTTGTAGTGTTGGCCATCGTGACAGTTGTGATACCAGCTAGACTGGTCGTATACGTCATTGTTTTATTAACGGTGCTGAATGCCGTCATTGTTTTGTTCAAGGTTACTGTAACAGTTGATGTGCCAGTAAGTGTCTCTGTTGCCGTTGTTTGAACCTCAGTTATGACCGTTGTCGCCGTCAATACGTTTGTCACGGTTCCCGTTGACACAGTGCCGACAGTTGTTGTCAAAGTTGTATATAGAGTTGTAGTAGCGACAGTAGATGTAACAGTAGTCGTGTTAACTGTAACAGTTGTTGTCAAAGTTGTATATAGAGTTGTAGTAGCGACAGTAGATGTAACAGTAGTCGTGTTAACTGTAACAGTTGTTGTCAAAGTTGTCGTAACAGTAGTTGTTGATGTAGCTGTAACCAATGATGTCACATTAGTCGTTACAGTAGTCGTAATTGAGCTAGTTGCCGTAGCTGTTGCCGTATCTGTCACAGTGGTTGTACTTACAGATGTTTCGTTAAGTATAACCGTCGTAGCATATATGGAGTCGATTATAGTTTTAGTAGTAATATATACTGTATTCAAATTTGTCGATGTGACCGTTGTTATGATTGTTGTAACAGATATTAGTCCTGCATGTACTGTAAGTGTAATGAATGCAAGCCCTGCAATAACTACAGCTACAATAACAATGACAACTAAGAGTGAGCCTGCATCTGTTGTTGCTTTACCTTCAACGTCACTATCCTTCTGGCTAAAGTCGTAAAGTTGAAACATTTACAATGCTAGCACCTCTTTCATGTATGCATTTTCCTCGGGCTCTTTGTTAATTCTAAACCACCACGGTTGCACAGGCTGAGCAAACATGTAGAGGAGGCCAGATGGTAACGTCTCTGGCATCTGCTCTTGTTCCTGAGGCTGGACTACTTGTAGTAGTTGTTGTTGTGTCTGCCCTTGATTTTGGGCCTGTTGTGCGGATTGTTGTATGGCCTGTTGCATAGGCTGATAACTTAACTGGGCTTGATATGGTTGAACCTCATATAGCTGAGCCTGATTAAGTTGAACCTGACCAAGTTGTTGAGCAGGCTGGAGCTGTTCTGCTTGCTGTCTACCATATGGCTGACCTTGGTAGCCCTGGGCCTGATATGCCTGAGGCTGAGTAGGTTGCTGGGCAGTCTGAGTCTCATATCTCTGTGCCGCCACTTGCTGGTATGGCTGTGTTACATATCTTTGTATTGCCTGAGGTTGGGCTACATAGCCTTGTGCTACATGGCCTCCCACTATCTGCTGAATTTGACCTAACTGCGGTTGTTGTCTTGTTTGTACCCCAGTTTGCTGTAACTCAGCAATGGTCTGACCTAACTGCTGTTGGACAAGCCGTTGCAAAGGCTGAACTACATAGCCTTGTGCTATCTGACCTAATTGCCTTTCTGGTTGTAATGTTACCTGTGCCCCTAATGTCTGCTGAACTTGACCTAACTGTTGTAAGGTACTCGGCCCAGCTTCCTGCGATGACATAATTTTAGCCTGTGTTGCTGGCATTGCTTGTGGAGTATAACTAACTGCACCTTGCCCAGGCTGTACGTTTCTATTTTGAACCTGCCTTAGAGCCTCTGAAAACAAAGGCAATGCTGTCGGTGACATAATGTTAGTCTGTGATGCTTCTATGTTGTTCTGTGCATTAATACCACCTATGTTCTGAAGCGGAGCCATGGCTACATTATTTAGATTCCTCAACATCGGTGTTTCTCCTAGTATGTATCTAGATGGCCCAAAAGATGGTTGTGATATCCTTTCGCCAGCAAAGAACTGTCCTCCCATAGCACTAGGTGCTATATATGCTAAAGGTCTTGCTATTGGTGTTTCTACCTGTAACTGCTCTTGTGATGCCTCAACTGCCTGTGGTGCTTCCTCAGCTTGGCCCAAAAACACATCAGCTCTAGGGATGTATGCACCGTTTGGCGTTCCTATAACTACATTTATTGGAACATAATTTCCAGTAAGCCCTTGTAATAGCTCTCCACCAAGCCTCCCAAAAACATTGGTCAGTTCACCCAATGGACTTGGACTCCCGCGTCCTAGGTTGCTGAGTTCACTGACAAGACCATATGCACCTGAATAATAAATACTATTTGGTTGTACTTCCTCTCCGAGCTCTATGTTAGCACCAGGCCTCATATAGAAGCCATAGAAGGAGTCCGAGTCAGCATTGTAGAGCAATGCATTAAGATAGTTCTCACCACCATTGGCCCAACTCATAAATCTGAGGTTTGCAGTTTCAGTAGGATTAAGCATTGTTGGGGCACCTCTAGCTTCTTGCCCAATCCACAGTGTGTAAGCAGCGATATCATTGTTGGCCCAGTCGTTGAGGTTTATAATGTTGTTAGCCATCCCCCTCAGTAAGTCGACACCACCAGAGAGGAGCGTATTAACTAGTGCCTCTCCATTTAGTGAGTTGAAAAACATTGCATTGTTATCTATACGTGCCATATTGATTGTTGCACCATAGTTTTTGAATGCATTTATCACATCGTCTGGACTTGTAGCGCTCAGAAGTGATTGAGTGAATGCCCTGAAATCATCAGGGGAGAGTGGTTTATCGAAGCTAACACCAAGAGTCACAGTTGCGTTCCCGATCCTAACGTCTGGTATAAAGGCTTGGGTTATTCCAGCCTCTCCACCATTCATATTGAACAGAGCAACACCCCAATCAAAGGCTGGTGCACCCCTTGCGTTAAACATACTTAGGGCTAGGCTACCACCATTAGCAAGCTCTCTGAGTTGTGCGGCCATTGTATTATCTACTGCTATGTTGTGCCATGTGCCATTTGCAGAGAAGTTCAATGTATTTTCTGGGGATGTATCTACTACATGTATCATGTAATTAGGCTGTATTTTATCAGCATTTTCAATTATAAACCTCCCGAGGTCACCTGGGCCGTTCAAATTACTTGAGGCAATTATGTTGCCGTTATTGTCAACTATCTCAACGTACCTCGCATTGCCCCCAGTTGGGTCAAGCAATGTGCCCAAATAGTTATAGAAGTTAGGATCATTCCTAGGTATTATGAAGTAATATGGCACCTCACCAGCAGAAGATATATAAGCCTGATACTCAGGATAGAGCGGTACCCTGCCCCTAAGTACTAATGTGTTCTCATAGGGTGTTGTAATCACTGGTCTATTCCCCAGAGTATAGCTAAGGTTTGCTGCCTGTTCATAACGTTCTAACACTTCCGCATAAGAGAGGTTGCCCATCTCTGGGTTCATGAAGGGCATCTCCCTAATCTCTATGAAGTTTCCTCCCCTTGGCACCCCTGGTACAAGGTTTTCATTTCTACCTCCCATGTAGAAGTAATAACCAAGCCTGAGCCAGAACGGGCCGTTTGTGACATTTGTTATTGTACCATCATCACCTAGATCAATAACTGCACCTCTTACATAGAGCCCTGGGGCAACGTAAAAGTTGTTGGCTGCGGCCATCCTATATGGGGTTGACATAGCCTGTTGTGTAGGGAATTCTTCACCAGGCTTCGTTGGCAAGTTTGTGGTTGCATGAATTGCAACAACTTCGTCAACATCGTTGGGATTAACACCTTCACCAAATAGAAGATTTGTTATTTCAGCGTTACTGATAGGCTTTGCAAGGCTATCATATCCTATCGTCATAATTAGCTTACCAGTAGGATCACGCAACAAATATACTGGCATTCTATTTAACATATTTACAGTGTTTGCGTTAACATTCCCACCACCTTTTATGTAATTAAATGCTTTAAGAAACCTATCCATGGTATCGCTGTCAACGATCACAAGTGTCTTTCCATTGTCAAGCTGTGGGAGATAGAAATCCCTTGGATAGATCCTAAATGTATTTCCGTCAGTTATTATCATAAGATCTTGGGGATCCTGAGCAGATCTGAGAAATTTCACCAAATCATCGGGGCTGTTAAACGTAGCTATAGGGTCTCCAAGGGCCTCACGACCACCAATGTAATCCATTTTAGTTGTAAGATAATAGAACTTGGGCTGATTGGAGATGCCTTCTGACCCTTCATAAACAAGGACATTGGCCATATCAGGCCTAGTATTAGCCTTGATTATTGAAAGTATTTCTTCATTACTTAGCTGGTCTGCTGTTATCTCTCTACCCTCAGCAAGGGACTGAAGGTTAGGGAGTGCAAGAGCCTCATCCTTATCACCTGCTATTTTAACTACAGTATAAATGTAGTTGTTAGGCCCATACTCAGCTGTAGCTGTGTTAAGTGCGTCATCTGCATCAAAGCTAGATATTGGGGTGCGAAGCAATACTACTCTATCACTAGTAGCGAGCCTTTGCGCTTCATCCCCTGGTATGCCAGAGTCTGATAACAATATGGCCTTCATTGCATCGAAGAATGAGAGCTGTCCACGGAATCCCGCTGGTGGTGCATCTGCTGGTGTGTCTCCATAAACATAAACCAATGGGGCACTTGTGCCCTTAATCATTGATATAGCATTAGCCAGGTATTGTGTACCAACAAAGAATAGGGCTCCAAATAGGGCACCCTGTAAGTAAACATCTCTTAACTGCTCTCCTGATAATCTTCCATTAGTTGCTGCAAGCGCTATGCCAGCATTGATAAGACCAGCGTTATTTATTTCAAGGATACGGGTAAATATTGACCTAAACGCATTAGATGAAAGTACATTGAATAGTGTGTTAGTAGCGTTTGTAGCAAGCTCATTGACAGAGTCGACGCTGATACCAATGATATTGCCAAACCTGGTCAGCACTGATGTTAATGTCTCTTGAAATGCACCCCTGAACGATGGATTTGACAAAAGGTTAAGTGCAGCATCCTCTGTTACACCAAGTGCGGCACTCATTGCATATGTCATTATACCAAGCATTGCGCCGCTTAGGAGGAGTGCAGTAATGTCATTGCTATTAAGCCTGTGCTCAGCCGCGGCCATCCCAAGGGTAAAGGCTTCACTAAAGCCAACTGATACACCTATGTTCTTTAATAATGTTAGCAGGCCTGGTAGATTCTTTATTGCACCTCCCATAAACATGGAATTTAGCCCAGCCATAAAGGCCCTAGCCAGCACACTTGGATTTTCAGCAAGGAAGTTCATGACATCAATGGAGTTGAGGCTTGTCCTTGCTTCTTGAGCTACAATATCTGAGAGGCCCCTGTAGAAACCAGCAGCGAAGTTATCAACTGCATCAAACATCATAAATGCTCCAAGTCCTGCCATCACTACATCGAAGACCTTCTCAAGGTCAGACTCCTCGTTCCAGTAAGCAGCCAAATGAGAGAGCGGGCCTACTACTGGAATGCTGTATGTAATTATGTTAGCTGCTGCATTAACAATAGTCTCTGGGGGCCTCATGTTTATTAGTGTAGCACCATATGACTTAAGGAGGTCACCAGCATTATTCCTGAGCTGCGGAACTGTGCTTAGCCCCTCACCTATGCCGTAAATCTCAGACCCAATCCCCGTTAGCAATCCCTTTATGAGGTCATAGGCCGCTGTTTTTGAAGCATCATAAAGTGATAACCATGTATGAGAGCCTCCTACCTGCACAAGCGAGAGACCTTCATTTATGGCTGTCTGCAATTGGGCGAGCATGTTCCTTGCGGTTGATATAAATGTATCGACATCGTTTACTAGGGAGCTGGTCTGGCTCAGAAGACGATTACCCTCCAAGGGAGCAAGTAATGGTAACAGGTTATGGTTTGTAGCCATAGTATCTATGGCGTCAATTGTCTTCATTGAGAGGAGGTTAACCCCCATGTTAGCTATGAGCCTACCCATTTGAGAGAGGTCGTCCTTAATTCCTATGAGTATATTGCCGTTTCTAACCCCATTTATAAAATTCCTGAAGTCAACCCCTATGTCAGCGAAAAACCTGCCCAAATTGGAGATATTGCTTTCAACCTCTGCTGGTATGTTGCCAATTTCGCTAGTCGTCCTTCCAGCGTTAATATATTCGGACAGCGTCTTAGATGCTAACGAGAGCTGATTAGAGATTGAATTAAGGTTGCTTGCAACGTTAGTTATCTGTTGTGTGCCGCCACCAAGTAAGCTGATAGCATATGAAAGTGCTTGCGCTGGGTTATTCTGTGCATTCTGGAGAACACTAATGATATTGTGTAACTGATTGACATAGTTTTGTGCATTAATTAGGAGCTGTCTGACACCCTGTACAAAGTTTGATAGATTTACTGCATTTGAGCCAATAACTATCTGTGGGTTATTCACACGCCCCGTGAAGAAATTAACAGACCCGAGGAGGGATCCCGTAACAAGGGCGGAGAGATTATTGTTAGAATTGAGAAGGTTATTTATTGTATTAATATTGTTTGCCACCCTTCCTAGGGACTCCCCCAGCTCTTGTGAAAGTGTATTTCCAAGTTGCTGAAGGTATGGTACTGCACTTTTTGCTATCTCATTAAAGGTATTGTTGAAGCTGTTAATTGTATTTACAGTCTGCCCAAAGTTTGACATAAGCCCCTGAAGAGCCCTGAGGGCATTGCCATATGCTCCTGAGTTAACTGCACTGATATAGTTGTTCCAGGCGTTTGACAGTTGACTGATGGCTTGACTGAGTTGCGTAGCTACATTATTAAGCTGGGACATATAGTTTGACATAGTATTATATAACCCAGCCTCCACCTGGCCAAGCTGAACCATCTCGCTAGCATATTGTTTAGTTTGCGCAGGAATGTTAACGTTAACCTGTGTTGTGGTTGTCTTTGTAATGCTTGATCTACTGGGCCCTATATTAATTGCTGTACCTAAAGGTGGTACAACTTGCGATCCCTGCGCATTAACTTGAGCCCATTGACTTGTTGTTCCTAAAAATTGCTGGAGTGCCTGTACAAAGCCTAATGTGTTATTTACGGCTGAGGTTGCCTGGTTAATGTAAAGTTGCAGGGCATTGTTTATGCTCCCAAGCACCCTTGTTGCTGTCTGGACGCCAAACTGGTTAGCCATAAGGACAAGCTCAGCCGCTCTGAAGGGGCCTAGTTCATTAATCATTGAGGGTAAACTTGATACAAATTGGGCAAGATAGTTGTTCAGACTCCCGAAGGCGTTCCTGAAGGCATTGACATTAAGTGATTGAAGGGCCTGAACAGCACTACTCACAGACCCATTTATCTCATTACTAAGCCTTAGTATCCTGGCTGTAGGGCCTTCAAAAATATGCGTCCCCCCAAGGGAACGCGTAAGCCACATGGTGCCGATCTGTCCCCCAGTAAGCTGGGATAGCTGGGTCGTTCCAAGTCCATTGAGTATATTGCTTACCAGTTGGCCATAAGCCATCAAATTTAGTGCTCTCTGGGGGACAACATTAACCCCCTTCCAGAAGCTCTCAGATGCAAAGTTGTAGAGTGTTGGCAATACCTTCTCAGTCTGACCTATAGCGTTCTGGGCTGTATTGAGTGTATTAAGGAATCTGTTTACATTCGCGGCCGTTAAAGGCATTATATACGGGTTCGGGAGCGATCTTATTGCAGACTCTGCTGCATTAAGTGATGATAACTCATTAGATATCTGTGTAAGCCTGGCAACTGGTAAGTTTGGTACTGCAACCTCATCTAGAAATATCCTGCGGCCGCCAAACATAGCGGCTGATGGGCTCTCTATACCAAGTCTGGCTAAACCCATTAGGTTAGCGCCTGCACTTGAGAGTGTGCTAAGCGCATTCTGGATAGCCTGCTCAGCCTGGTAGAGGGCCATCCTGATCTCAAAATCATGGAGACGCTGAGGGTTTAGCCCCTCTATTGACTCAAACATAGACAACCTTGGAGGCCAAGAGAGCTCGTTAGATGGAGCAAGGTTTATGTTTGGCTGAATATTACCTGATGTAGATGCAACTGCAAGCGCGGCTGGAACCACACTAACAACGTTAATTGGTGCTATAGAGGCACCGCTATAAGTAACAATTGATTCACCTGGATTAGATACAGGATTTACGATTTGATTACCTGGCATAGCCTCCACCAGATACAATATCGGAAATAGGAAGCAATTAATTTATCGCAAAATATCTAAGCAAAATGTTAAAAAATGTAAAAATTTTATTTTTGTTAATAAGGTGCTTAGAGGCTTTATGTGCTTAGCCCGCTGAAAGACTTTAATAGGGCCTCTATTATTACCACTACACCTATTACTATAAATACTATCATCAATATTAGAAATACTGAGCTTGGTAAACTGCCTATTGGAGTAAGATAATTGGCAGAACTAGGTATTGTAAAACCAGTCTTATTTAATGAACCTAATATGTAGTCTCCGACTCCAGTAGCGATGCTTGCCCCTACCGCACCTACTATTACTAAAACTATTCCAACAACAATGCCTAGTACGACCTTTTTTATTCCTTCTGGATTAGATACATCTCCCCAACTCGTGGTGCATCACCAACAAATAAATGATACTAAGCGGACTTATAAATATATCGAGAAAATCATGTCGTTTTTCATATCGTAAACTGATGTAGAAAGATAAAAGTATTTTAACTAGGACACCTACCTCACATTTGTGTCACAGGTGATAGGTGTGACTGGTGATGATTTGATTCTTGATGAGCTCCCCTTTGTTTCTTATGAAAAATTAGATCCAAATAAAAGTCCTGGATTCTCGGTAAATAGGTTGCCGTATATTACGTTTTTTGATGGCAAATCTCTCACATCTGAGGAGAGGATGAAACTTGGGATCTTCAGCAACATTTATAAAACAGTCAGGATAATGGAGTTGGACAAAGAGACAGGCAAAGAAGCAGCAAGAATAGCATTAAAGATTTATGAGCAGCAAGGTGGTATCAGAACTAGTGAAATTATAGCAGCTACTATAGCGGCCGCTATGGAGAAAGGAGTAGCCATATCTCGAGAAAGTGTTGAGAGCGCATATGAAAAGTTAAGTTTAGCTGAAAACAAAACAACAGATGAGATACACAACAAAATCAAGAAAAAGCTCATGAAGATAATGATGGAATTCAACATAAAAAGTAACTGGGAAAGACTTACAGTATCTTATGTTAATCTTTTAGCAAATGCTATAGGTGCTGATAACACGTCAAGAGTTCCAATGATAGTCCTTGCAAGGGCAATAAACAGGTCTAAACCTACACACTCAGCAGCTACCTCTGTCGAGTTTTTCAAAGACTTAATGCGCATAAAAGCAAACAGTGAATCTCTCTGGAAAATGGTATGGCCACCTATTGATAAGAAGAAGTTCATCGTTGATAGTGTCAGCCTCTCACTAGGCGTAGGCAACAAAGAGGCTCCTGATGTAGAGCCAAGAACAGCAATGGCTGTCTGTGCAAAGTGTGGTACAACACTATATAGCATAGAGTATAAGCCACCAACACCAATGAATCCTAACATTACTCATATACCACTTCACATTCCATCTGTATGTCCTCATTGTGGTGCTAAAATCTGGGATAATAACCGCCTTATTTTACGTTCAGTTAAGGTGATATTTAAATATCGTCACAATAATACCAAAGTTGATAAAATCAAGGCATCAGTAATGATGCCGATGGAAAGTTCCATTGCAATTAAAAAATAGAAAATAAGTTAATTTTTTAAAAAATCCCTTTTTTTATGGATGTATTGGAGGAGCAGGTGTTATTATATTAATAGGGGTAAGGTCTATGTTTAAGGTGCCATTGAGGCCAGTAAATGCACCCGTTAGAATCCACTCAAACTTTACAGACACGTTGTAAAATCCAGGCTGTAATGTGACAGGGCTATTAACATTAGAGAACGGCAGACATGGAAGCAATTGCACTGTGATGTTTACTGGCTTCATGGTAGGCGTAAGCGGTATAAAACTTATGTAGAGTTCAAGGATGCCCAAGGGATTTTGTGTAGGTAGATGCGGCTGTGGCTGTAGCGGTGGTGTTGGTGGAGGCGGCGGTTGAACAATGATAAGGTGCGAAGCACTTGGTGATGGTAAAGATATATCTGGATTGTTAAATGCTGTAGAAGTCTGAGGAACTGGTGTGGGCTTTGCTGCACAGAAGCTTGAAACATAACTTACATATACTTTTTCTGCCTCTCCTACAAAAAGATTTGAAATCAATGTGCTACTTGCCTTACCATAGCTATTATTATAAGCTATTGTAAGCACTACGACACCATTCTCAATTGTAAGAGAGGTATTCTTTCCCCTTGTTATCATTAATTGATATGTATAAGTATGCATAGAGTTATAGTTAAAATATGGTAATGACAAAGCCGCCAATGCAACAACTAGAATAGGCACACTCAATATAGCAATAGACCTTCTGGTATTCATACCTATCACCACATTTATATTTTACCAGAAAGCTTAAAAACAGAATAAGCTCAACTGACCTCATCCCCGCCTTAAGAGGCAAGGCTTTCATTTATAAAAGACAATAAAAATGACATAGGTTAAGGAGTTGGTCTTCCAAGACCTGATGTTATTTCAGTCTTTTGCCTTTTGTTTTTGGTATTTCATAGTTTTTCATCATGTCTATGAAGATTTTCTCGAACTAACTCCTTGAGTGTGTCCTCATCTATATACTTTGCCAGTTCAAAGCCAGTTTGTGCCCACCTGAGCTTATTGTCCTTATTTATATCAGGCCGAATTATCCCCAGTATCTCTTTGATCATATCCTGGAAGCTAATCAACCCGTCCAGGTACTTGTTACGGATTAGCCTTACAATCTCTCCTGTCTCAAATTCGGAAAGCTCAAATGCGTTATCTTTCAAGACATCGAGGTAATACACCATACCTTCCTTGGCTATGTGGTGAACTATGAGGTTTACAAGTTCCGCCTTCTCCTCATCGGTAAGGGTGTCCCAAATTCTCCTCTTAAACGTTTGTTTCTTCCAGCCGACTGCGTCTGCAAAGAATGTGACCAGGTCGTCATAATTATGATTGTTATAGTTATTTAGTATATGGTTAATGGTATCCACAACATATTCATCAGGAAAATCCGCGACATCCATATACTTTCTTACGATGTGGTATGTAATCCAGTTAGCAAGATCACCAACATCAGAAACCTCTACCGTTTCGCTACTCATGTTCACACCCAGGCCGTCATATATAGAACTAGGCCATTCAAAGTAATAAATATTACGTTCTTGACACTAGAGCTGGCCTCTTCCTCGCCTTAATAAAAAGGTGAGACTTTCAGTTGTAAACTACAGCTATGCTTTAGCTTCGGCAAGCTCCTCAGACTTTATATCTTCCTCGTTTTCCTCAGCTATAGCACTTCTCGCATTTTCACAATCTTTTAACACTTGACTGACCCTTCCGTTGTTGAGGTGTGAGTCCAGACATGCAAAAACTGCATTAAGACATGCTTGTTTCCTGGTGTAATGGAACTCCTTCAATATTAAGCTTACTCTCTGAACACAGATGTCATAATCTACTTTTGTCCGTCTTACATTCCTCTCTCTGCATTCATTTATCTTTGCCTCAACATCGCTTAGCGAAGCTGACCCACTACTAGACATAAACATCAGAATCCATGCCCATTCGCATCCTACCAGCCTCTCAAGCTCAGCAATGACACCATTATTATGTTTAGCCATGATAACTGCCTCACTAGTGATCAACCATATTGAACAACTTCACAGTATCCGCTAAATATAAGGCTAATTGTCTGATTTGACGGATTATAAATCACAACATAGTATGTGCCAGGTTCAGCATACACATTTGTCACATTAATGTAATCTCCTGGTGCTGTAGCGTATATTGCCGAAGATATTGTGTGGTTATGTGTTACAGTCTGGTATTGCGCTGGCGAAAGTAGGTAAAACTCAACGCTTCCATTTGATATTGCCATACATGCTATTCTTGAAAATGAATTAACAGTAAAGTTACTCACAGCTATTCCATGAGGTACCAACACATACTTCACGGTAGCATCGAAGATCTGTACTGCCTTAGCCTGTCTCAAAGCATTGATGTAGGACACTGCTGTCAAAACTAGGAAAAAGAGAAGTACAACTGCAGCGACTATAAGAGTGGATCGTCTAACCTTGACCATATTCAACCCCAAAGTATAGTAGGTATGCGACGTTTAAAACCTACAAGCCTCACTCGTCTTTGTTTTGCTACAAATTTGTAGAAAAGCAGAATATGAGAATATGAAAGTGTAAGTTAGACAAAAAAGCTCACTCTATAGAGTAGTTTAACGTTGCTGTGAGCTACCCCGCCCTAAAGGGCAAGGCTTCCTGCTTCATAGCTTTACCTTGCCCGTAGCTCATCGCTACGAGTAGAGGGCGGAGCTTCACAGGCTCTAAGGGTGGCTCCCACCCCGCACCTCTTAACAAGTTAAGAGTAGAAGTATTTAAGCGTAACTACAAAGGGGGCTATCCATCCCCGCCTCAGAGAGGCAAGGCTTTACGCCCCCTTAACCCTCAATTTTACAAATATAAATATCTTGCTGTAATGCGAATGAGCCTCTTGATTATAGCAGATCCCCACGGGCCGTAGAGATAGATTGCCATGGCTGGCAAAAGTGTTACAAAGAATAGAAGTGCTATAGTGCCAGGCAGATTAGGGAAGCCGAAGCTCATCGTAATCCAGTTAATGATTCTGCCGCTAGCTATTAGTCTAATGTCATAATATACCTGATAGAACTGCCAAGGAGGTGCAAAGCCAAGCCAATTACCTGGAGCGGCTGGTGGTATAGCTAGAGCAACAGCCCCTATCTCATTAATAACAAAGCCAATTACAGTGAAGAGTGTAAAGACTACCTTAGCTGTTATGTTCCTTCTTGCGGCCCTGTAAAGGTAGGGCACAAACAAGAATAGCGGGCCTATAGCTGGTAGGATAAGTCTTGGCCCATAGCTTAGCCCACCATCCCAATAAATCCATGCACTCACCTCAAAAAGTTGCGCAAGAAATGCTGAAAGAACCATCATACCGAGAAACGGCCTGTGCCTCTTCGCTATACTATAAACCAAAGCTATTACTGGTATACCATCATATATCAGAGCACCGCGGTATGGACTCACAAGATTGTAGAGCAGGTGAACAAGCATTGGTACACCTATAGAGAATCCCCCCTTTGCCAGCCCTGGAATAAAGAAGGGATCACCAAAGGCAACGTAAGAGGTTGCAACCTGAAGGGCTGCTGCAACATCAAGAGGGACTGTAGCAGTGATAACAGTGTTAAGTCTATCAACACCTCTAGCAAGGATAGAGATTAATATAAGAACAACAGCCAGAGCAATCATAGCCATGATCACACTGTAGTCAGACCAAGTAGCAATACCCATGAGAACACCAGAGAGTATTGCCCTCAGCCATGAGCCCCTTTTCATTAGAGCCTTATATGATTCTGCTATATATAATGTTAATGCTAATGCGCTCAGTGGAGCATAAAGGAATATTTCACTTTCAGGCCATAAAGTAGTTGTAAAGGCAAGTGCTAATGAAGAGAAAACGCTCTCCTTATGTCCGAAACCGAGGCTTCTGAGCTCCTTATATGTAACAGCAACAAATATGGCTGAAATAAAGGCAATAAACAGTCTATCAGCATAGCTCATGGAGCCTAGCGTATTAAAGGATGTCCCAGGAGGCAACGCTGCAGCTGCTATGGGTAGGGCTAATACAGCTAGTCCATATGAACCTGCACTAAAGTATTGCCCTCCCCTATCTGATGCCACAAGCACCTGATCAGTAGTAACTGGCATTATAGAAGGGTTCCCAAGACCCATACTATGATATCTAAGAAGTGAATATTGAATTGCCATAAGCAGACCATCGGGGCCGCTGGAGGTAGCATGTTGCAAAAGAAGAACATAAATAATGAAAGTAAAAATGAACAACATCCAAGCAGCGCTTATCTTATGTGCTATCGACATCTCTCACACCACTATTATATTCTAAATGAAAGCTAAAAACCCACCGACCTCCTCCATGCTCTAAATGATAAGGTTTGTTTTTCATTTTATCCTGACCTCCTCTCCACCTTTAGGGTAGAGGTTTCTCTTCATCTGTTCGGGTTTACATCTGTAAGCAACGACATTCAGCGCATGACGTAGCTGACTAGCTTTTATACTATGCTAGCTATCTGGATATCTGCGAGGTGATGTATGGTGGAAGGGGGCTTGGAAAGAAGGTTCAAAAGAATACTTTTGATGATGAGCGTTAGGGGCTCTCTTTTATTCATGATAGGGAAGGGTGTTCTCTAATTCTGCGATAAAATGCTTCGCTAGAAGCTTCTTAAGCTCAGTTCTGGTCAAATATTTACCTAAGGCTGCACCCTTCACCAAGAGCTCATAAGCTTTCTGGCTTTCATTGAATGGCGGCAACTGACCTACTGCATTCATTAGATCATCAAAGCTCGTTTTTCCATCCATAAAATCATAAGCTTTCTGCAAGACCCGCTTTACAGCTTCTACCCCCTCCTTCCCTCTATTAACAAGGAGGGCAACTGCGCCAGCCATAAGAGGAAGGGACTCCATAAGTCCCATTTCTGCGATCTCACGCTTTATGTTATGTATTACTTTCTCTCGTTGCCTCTCTGAGATCATGCTCCACATCCGTTTTACATCATCAAGACTATATCCGCTCAGATCTGCTAGCACATCTGGTACTTGGCCATGCTCTAAGTAGTCTAAAGCCTCATAGGCGCTCTCCGACAACCAGATGTCCTTTTCCCACTTGCGAGCATCGGCCTTTTTCAACCAGTTATCAACAACAGCCATCTTTAGGATACTCATGGCCTCCTCTGGAGTCATATCATAATCAAACAACGAACTACTCATACCGCTCACCCAGGCTCTGCTCTATCAGCTAATTCTATGTAGTACAATGTATATAAGTGTTTCTGTGAGGGGCGTGGGCTAGGTACGGGCCTTTTAGGCTTTCCGCGCAATTAGTATTTGGGTGCTGAAGGTGGTTGACAAGGGCTTTCTGAAAGGCCTTGTGATAAGCGTAAGCGTGTCCGCCCTGTTGATTATCTTTCTGGGCCTGTTGTTACGACCGCCGACTATAATATATGTCCACGCCGTCCCAGTATGGGCCACCCCAGTAGTCGAGAAGAACATAACCATCACCATAAACGAGGACTACGCCAGCTGGGCGACGCTCTACTGCAACATGTCATCGAGCACGCCGATCAATGTATGGCTCGCGAGGGCCAGCGATTACTATACTATGCCCATGACTATCAGGCTAGACGCCAGCATGCCGAACTACACGGTGACGACGGGGTGGGACGTGCACATTGATAACAGCTCTGTCGCCTACATAGAGCAGGCAATATTCCACGTCTACGGAAATAACATAAGCTTTGCCGTAAACTTGACGAAAGGTAAGTACGTCCTCTTTATAGGCGCCAGTCAGCCCAACGCGACCATAGAGGTGCACTCGTGTTTCATCACATATAACGTATACACGACAGGGCAATCCCTACTTGAGCAGTTCCTCAACAGGATCTTCAGCTGACACTGGGTTTAGGCTTCACTCCTCCTTTGCCGCTAGTATTGGTATCTATGTTTTGCTTAAGGTCTTATTTGCTTTTCATAACAGCATTACGCGCTCGTCACGTTCTTCATCCCTAGTTGAATCGCCTTTTTGGTCTCTCTCTTTACAACATAGGCTGGAAGGGGAAGCAGGATCAATAGCAATAAAGTCAGAATTACCTGTTGAGATGTAATGGGGGCAGAGACTTTAGTTAAGCCTGAGGCTACGGCTCTCAGATAGATCAAATACAAGGCTAAAAGGAGACTGCCCCCGAAGATGCCAATAGCTGTAAATATATACGCTATTACTGTTGCTAGCTTCACTTTCTTTATAGCGTCAAGCCTCCTCTTAGTAATAGGGCTCTGCAGGTCGTCTTTCTCTAGATATAAGTAGTAAATCGCAATAAGGTTGAGGTCTAGAGCCACAAGCCAAAGGCTCAAAAACGCCGTGAATATATTGTTAGAAGGCAGATATATGACGCCCACGAAAATACCTACTATGAGAAATAACGGCGCGATCAGCTTTATGACCTCCTTCAATAGCTTCTTTCTATCACTCATGACACTCACCTGGGTTCTGGTCAGTATAACTTCTAACATGAAAGTTATTAAGTCATACAGGCTGGCCTTCTCCTCTTGTCAGGGCTATCCATCCCCGCCTCAGAGAGGCGAGGTTTTACGTCCCCTTAACCCCCGATTCTTATAACTCTTATTCTTTATACAATATCTCTGGCACTTAATGAATCATGCGAGATTATTGTTTGATTATTGTTTGATTATTGCAAAGCTATTGCAAAGCTATTATTGGATTATTATTGGATTATTACGAAGTTTTTCTGCAGCCATCAGTTTATAGGCTTTTGCCGCTTACAAAAAAGCGGGTGTATAGTATGAGCCAGACCCAAAGTCAGGCGCTATTAGAACTCTTTAATGGAGCTATTAATAGCTACAACCAAATAGTTTATATGACATCAACGATTGGTTCATGGGACTCTGAAAGCACAATTAAAGAGCTAGCTCTTAAACTGCTTAACATGCAGCAAAACGTCTATTTTTATGTTGAATTTGTCGTGAGGGTCTATATTGTTTCAACTGCTGTTGCAGGCAAAAAGGTAGATAAACGCAAAACTATGCGCCTACTATCTGCTGCCAAGAAAGTAGAGAGGCTTGCCAATAAAATTATGGTAACCACACCAATAGAAACAAATGGGCTAGACAGCAACCGCGAACAAAAAATCGCAGAGGCCTTCACAAAGGAATTGCTCAACAATGGTAACGCGAAAACGTTTCATGGCAGGGTTCGCGCAATATTTAGGGAGCTGACTTCACTCTCTCATGAGTTACTCCTTGAATCAACGAACAATTTGGCAACTGTCGGATTAATACCAAGGAGAAGGATTCTTGAAGAGTTTACGGAATCACTCCCCGACAATAGCGAGCTGCCTGAGTCCATTAACAATAACAAGAGAGGCAAAGCCGATCAATAAAACATATCCAGGCTTTTCAACATCATAAGAAAATGGTTTTCCCCTCTTTCTTGATTCCTCTGTTGAATTATAAAACCAGTTAGTAAGGGTAGTCGCTACCATGTCCCTTGCATTTGACACTGTGCTCTTTTTAAGTTCTTCAGGTATAACAATGGGAGGCAATTTCACCTCCACAATTTTTTCTCTTGTCTTATCCATGAATCTGAGCATTGAGATTAATGTATTTGCATAAAGCTGTCTTTTTGCCTCATACTCGGAGCCTCCATTATCAAGAAGCCCATCTCTACCTAGCAGATTTATAGCAGCAGTAGTTAACATCCTCCATGTATATGTTGGTATCAATGTATAGAGCCTTTCAGCTGCTGCGAGCTTCCTTAACAGGTTCCCCTGTGGTGCCATTATGACTGCCACAAGTCTTTCTGTGTCTGTAGCTAAGGGTAGCTGAGATTTTGCAAATGATTGCTGAGTCTGTCGTGACATTAAAATATCACCTTCATAACACCAAGATCCTCGAAAAATTTGATATACACCTGTAATAATATCTCAGCAGCGCTTAGCCTAGACATAGCTTCTATTGAGCCTTTATCATACCCCCTCTTCATCTCATCACTGAATTTCAGATATATTAGCGAGGCGACCTCTTCCAACGCCCCCTCCGTCTCATACTTCTCCAATTTTGGTAGAGGGAGTTCAGGGAATTTTGACTTAAAGGCCTTTATTATCATATCCTTTACCATCCATAACAGGGCATCTGCATAATAGTTAAATCCTGGGCCTAGTGGAAGTCCACTCAGCGAATTAATAACAGCCTTCTCACTAGCCTGTGCCGCATTAACAGTAGATGTATAGTATATTTTGTCTCTGTAATCATGTGTCTTTGACGTAAGTGAAGCCGCAATATAGTCGTCAATTAGGAGATAAGGAACACTGTTTATTATAGCCTGCTTCAGCGTTGAAGTTATGACATGCCTCAATGCAAGCTCCTGCTGTGGAGTTGGACGCGAATCATTTGACATTACACACACCCACATGTATATCACTGCAGAAAGTTAAAAGGAATTAATGCCAAGTTCCATATTATTGACCATGGTGCAATGCTAGCAATATTTTAATTAATCTCACTCGACACAACATAAGTAGGGGAGGAGTGGACTTGTCAATTTCAGATATGATAAGGGATAAGTTTAAGCCAATGCCCAGTTCTGATAAGGCATTTGTTGAAAAGTACATAGAGACTGCTATGGAGCAACTTGATAGAGCTTATAGGGAGCTAAGTAATAGTGAACAGCTCCATTATATTATGGACGCGATACAGAGATTCAGGGATGTAGTATCACAATTGCAAGACGTTTTGAATAAGATACAACCCTATGCGGCTACAGATGCTGAGGCAGCCAAGCTGGCTGTTAAGCTTGGAATGGTAGTGTTCGCTATTCAACTTGTTCAGCAGAAATTAGCTGAGATTCAAGCAGCCATCGCAAGGGCAACACAACCTGTTCCTACCTTAGCACAGCAACCAACTGCAACGGCAATGAGAGGTATGGGGGTGCAATAAAATGCCAGCATCTAGTTATAATGTTACCCCAAGTCGGGCTATCAGGACAACAGTATTAGATCCAACAACGCAATCCATGTCATCTGAGGCAGCAGCGGTAATAGGAAGCACAACAATAAGCCAGCCAATCCAGGGTGGAGTCCAACCAGCCCTACCTGGGCCGATAGAAGGTTCTAATCCACCTACCTCCAATGGTGGTATAAACTTTGGAGGAGTGATAAATGAACCTATTGGTAGGGGTGCTGGAGGTGGAGTCCAACCAGCCCTACCTGGGCCGATAGAAGGTTCTAATCCACCTACCTCCAATGGTGGTATAAACTTTGGAGGAGTGATAAATGAACCTATTGGTAGGGGTGCTGGAGGTGGAGTCATTAGTCCACCTATTCTAAAACCTATCGTTCCTGTTCTTCCACCAAGTAACAATAATGGCTTAAGATTTGGAGGAGTGATAAATGAACGTATAGGTAGGCTAGCTGGAGGAGGACTAATAACCCCTCCTCTAGGACTGATCAATACTATTGTTCCACCAAGTAACAATAATGGCTTAAGATTTGGAGGAGTGATAAATGAACGTATAGGTAGGCTAGCTGGAGGAGGGTTACTTCAACCATACCCATTCAACATGCCAATCACATATGGCAATAGGAGACTGATAGGGCCTGTTCTTGTGTCTGAACGTATAGGTAGGCTAGCTGGAGGAGAGCTCTACGGGCCGCTTCCTACACTCACAACACCTGGTAATGTAGCAATGGCTAATATTGGTAATGCAGGCCAGCCAACAGCTAATGCTGCAATCATACGTAACATTTTAGCTGGTGGCCCTGTTACAACTGGTAATGTGGTTGCACTGGCTAGACCTTTAGGTAATGAGAGAATGGCTAATGTCGGATCACTCATTACAAATATGAGGGGCACGCCTGAACAATTAACACGTACAATTACTAATATGATTGGTGGCCCTGTTACAACTGGTAATGTGGTTGCACTGGCTAGACCTTTAGGTAATGAAATGATAACTGAAATTGGAGGCCCTAACCCTGTTATCAGGGAGGCAACACAGGGCCAAGTTGCTACAGTTGGAGGTGTGGCTACAGAGCAGAATGTGCAGAACCCGTTATTAACAGAATACCTTAATGCTGTTTATACACCCGTTATTACACGTACCATAGGGAGCCCAACAAACATAGTAGTAAGAAGGACTGTTGGCAATGTTGGAACAGCAACATTAGGGAATGTGCAGGGAGGTTTAACAATCAGTGGTCAGCAAGGTAATGTTTACATACCAGCACAGCAATTATTGGCGGCAGCCGCTACATAATAACAAACCTTAGTGATGAAAAGGAGGTAAGAGTACGTCAAGCATATTTGATGAGTTAAAAAAAGCACAAATAAAGATGCCACCTCAGTACCTTGAAATTACATCAAAGTGGATCAGGAGGGCAAAGGAAAATCTGAGAAGAGCCTCATCTATGTTAAGTTCTGGAGGGAGCCCACAACAGATCAACGCGGCTGTAGCATTAATACAAGAGGTAAGTAATGGCCTTCAATATGCGGTTAACCTCATTTCTCCATATCAAGGGACTGACCCAGATGCTATTGAGCTAGCCGCTGAGCTCCAGCAAATTCAGGCTATGTTGCA
>Ga0208429_100032_pt1 | contig 20414 bp, 24 predicted proteins | sample BED_virus_MetaG_FD_187134 | JGI IMG/M metagenome (GOLD analysis project Ga0208429, IMG submission 187134) | Hot spring microbial mat communities from Yellowstone National Park, Wyoming, USA - BED_virus_MetaG (SPAdes) (version 2) | ecosystem: Environmental > Aquatic > Thermal springs > Hot...
TCAAGTAAGTCTTTGACCTCAGGGTGTTCATCAATTAGTGACCTGAATATCCGTGAAAACCTGTTATTAAAGCTAAGTAGATCATCGACGTTCTGTGGTGTCAGGTATTTAATATTTTGAGGTATTTCAGGCAGATTCTTTCCTTCTATTACATTAGTTCTTTTTATCTCGTTAGGGTTTATCTCAGTCCTAGACGTTAACTCTGTCTCATTTCCTAATACGTCTTTAAGTTTCAAGTACTCATTTCTTACAACGTTGCCTGTAAGCCTATTTGTTAACTCGTATTCGATACTCTGCAAGTTTTCGTTATTCTTCAACAGTTGCTCTATCACGTCTTTATTCAGCGTAATGAAATTGCCTACAGTGTCCTCTGCAAATTTTTCTAGCTTAGCTAATGCCACAGCGTTGTCTATCGCCTCCATTTTGACAGGAGTGCCGTCCTTGTAGAACACATCGTAGAATTTACCACCGACATATGCTATACCCTCGTCTGGAGATATTTTCACTATATTGCCATCTGCCATTTCAAGTTTGTCAAACAGCTGTTTGGCGACAGTCGCGGACAGGTTAAGCTTGATAGTGTCCAGGGCTGTAGCTAAATCGTTTGAAGAAAGAGCGTTCTTTATAGTTTCTTCGCTAACCGTTGTGAGCTTGACTTTGCCATTTTCAAATGTTTCAACCACATCGTCAATAAGTTTTGGCGTAACACCCACTTTTATATCATCAGCAAAGTCTTTGCCTAACTTTACTGTAATATTGCTGGCTCCATCAAACACTTTCAGTTTCACATCTTTGAAAATGTCGTAAGTCTCTATCGTAATCTTTGTATCTGATATGTGACTCCTGACGAATTCGTATGCGTCTCCTTCAATCTTTACTATCTTGTTACCTACCCCCTTCAGTGCCTTAATATCCAGCTTGTCTAGCTTTACCTCTTTTACTAAGTCATTGATTTTTGAGAAGTCTGGGGATTCAGTTACATCGCTCTTAACAGTATCAGTAACCTTATTGCTTATTGTTGATATGTCGACCTTGTCCTTTATAGTATCCTCAATTTTTGACAGAACTGACTTTACGCTGTCCGTAGTCTTAAGTAAATCAATATTGTCTATGTTGGCTGGTTCTATCAACCTTGTTGCAATTACATTAACTATAAGTGTCACTATCATTGCTATTGACGTTGGGTTTGTAAACATCTGTTTGAAAGAATTAACGGTAGCGTTAAATGACGCGGAACCGGCTAACAAATCAAATATTGTACTAGAAACAAAAGATATCGTCGCCATTACATCGAAGACTTGCCCAACAATAGGAATAGCAGAGATTGCTACAAATATGGCACCGTCGACGATCCCTGCTAAGATTTCAGTGAAAACGTTCTTACCGAACGCCGAATAGATGAGGTTGTTAATATCATTCATCATGTTGTTTAAACCGGTATTGAAAGTGTTAGCAAAACCTTCAAACACGTTAACTACTGGATTACTTTCGGCACTCTGTATCTGTTCCTCAATTGCGTTATATTGCTGTTGGATCTGTGATACTACTTGAGAAAGGTTCTGTTGTAGCTGAGGAGAAACATATTGTGCTAAGTTCTCAGCATCTTGGGCGTACTGAAGTGCGTTCTGCAAATTTTCAGCGACGGGTTGCATCTGTTGAACGAAATTGAAGGTTTCGGACAATGCTTGTCCCCAAGAAGACGCTTGTAAATGAGCCTGTTGTAGTGAGGAATTCATCAGAGGCAAGTAATACGTATTGATACCTATGGTAGCTATAAGGCTATTCAGGAACTGTTTTTGTTGTGGTTGAAGCGATGAATTATTGTTAACGTCCTGTATCGCTTGGAAGTAATTATTATTCGATACGTCGTTATACGCATCATTTATATTAGTACCCTGTGTAGCTTTCAATAATTCATTATAATAATATAAAGCAGAAACCCAATCGCCGTTATTTAACGCATTCTTTAGTTGTTGCTCTAGAGATTGTGCATTCTGCAGTACACTTACTGCTTTGTTAATATTTGATATCTCATTCTGAATGGTTTGGTATGCCTGTGAATTCGACGGAATATACTGAAGTGCTTGTTGGAGATACCCCTTTGCCTGTTCCATCGAAGAAATTTTAGCATCAACAGATGAGGAATTCTGTGCTTGTTGAAGAAGTTCATTAGCTTGTGCAATTAGGGAGTAGAATTCGCCCATATTTGCGAATTGTTGTGCGATAGGTTGGAGTGCTTGATACTGAGAAAGGTATTGTGACGCTTCCTTGTAAGCTTGAGCTAAGGCTTGTGCCGAATTTCCACCCATGCTATGTCCATATTGTATATGTCTTTCAGTTTCAGTAGTTGCAGAAGCTATTATGTTAAAGGCATGGGATAGAGCTGAGTAGTTAGTCTCATTTTCCTGCAATGATTGGATTATTTGATGTCTTACTTTATCAACATCGTTGTCAGTAATGTTGAGTGAATTTATCTTCTGCATTGCCTTCTGTATTGTAGAAACTACATTCTGGTAATACTTCGCATAATCCGATGGGGTACTTAAGTTACCTTGGTTGTTTAATAAACTTTCGACAGAGGAATACGCACTTGCAGTAGTTCCGAACAATTGAGAAAACTGCTCTAACGCGATATCCTCGCTTTGAAGTTGGTTCATGTCAAATGGTGGTGTGGCGTTTATCTGCTCGAAAAGAGAGTTAGCTTGCATAGCGGAAGACATCGCATTCTTTAACACCCTAAGAGCTTCCGTATAGTTGTTCATTAAAGCCAAGAAATATGCTGATGGGGAACTAGCATTTACTTTCTGAGTTGTGAGTGTGTTTACAGTCTTCAAGGCATCTAACGTTTGTTGGGTCTTCTCAAGCCCTGACAGATAAGTTTGCACCTGGGTTTGGTAGTTTTGTGCGATTTCAAACAGCTGTTTGGCGGAACTTTGCATATCATAGCTCTCGCTCTCACTCAACAACTGCAGAGCTTGCGAAATATCGCTTAGAATCTTATCTTTATTCGCTAGAATCGTTTTAATGTTGTTTTGCGATGGCGTAAGCAATTGTTGAGCTTCTGCTAACAACTGCAGAGCTTGCGATATGTTCTTTGCGTCCTGGATATCACCTTGGACTGTTTGTAAATTTATTTGAAGATATTTAGAAGCCTTTTCCAAAACTTGATAATTCTCCTGAAGAACCTGATACACGCTGTCGAAATATTGAGAAAGAGAAAGGAATGTTTGATTAGAAGGAGGGTTGGGTAATGGTTGTAAGTCCTCTAAAATCGTGAAACCTTGAATATATAAAGTTAAATTTATGTTAATATCGTTCTGTTGTGCTATTTGCGAAGCTTCTTGCAGATATTGGACAGCCTCAGAATAATTTCCACTTTCTGCTTCTTGTTGCCCTTTTTTTATGTCTTCAAGTATTTGCAGGTAGGCAGTGTATTTAGTATACATTTCCTGGACAGTGTCGGATAACGAACTTGCTAAACTTGATAATGGTGTATTGTCAGCGTTAACATTCTGCAATTGATTCTGAGCCTGTTTTATAAGGTTTATTGCACTCTGTATTGCAGACATTGAATTACTGTTCTGTTCTGCAATATTCTGTGCATTAACTAGTAGATTGACTATATTCAGAAGCTGAGAACTGACCTGTTCAGACTGTTGGTAATCGTTTGCAAGAGATGAAAAATTGTTGTAATAACGTGATGCTTCTGTAGCGTACTGTGATGCAGTGGCGAAGAACGATTTTAATGATTGTAGATATTGTTGTAACTTCTGTAATGTTATTTCTCCCTGTGGTGGTTGCGGGAACGCAGGTATCTTCGCTAAGTACGAGACTGCTGTAGTTATATTTTCAAGCCTCTTATCACTGATGTTATGTTGTTGTGCTAATTGCAGGGCTTGCTGAAGGTACTGATAAGCTTCTGCGAAGTTTGCTTTTTCCAATTCACTGTTAGCGTTATTGATGTATTGTTGTATCTGTTGTAGTGCCTGCACTGTCTGTATTTGTTGTTGTATTTGCGTTACGTTAATTACGTTTGGGTATTGTTGGGCTATTTGTAGAGCCTGGTTTAGTTCACTCAAAGCGGTGTTATAATCATCGTTCTTCAATGCCTCGTTTGCAGAATTGAAAAGTTGGATAACGTTAATGTAAGCGAAATAAGGCTGTAAGTTAATGTTCGGGTTTAGTTTTTGTGCGTTTTGTAAATCTGTTAATGCCTGGTTGATGTTACCGTTCTCTGCGTCATTAATTGCCTGTTGCACATATATTAACGCTTGGATTTTTTGGGCAGTTTGAGTTAAACCGTTTTGTTGTGCTAATTGCAGGGCTTGCTGATATTTACCCTCGGAAATTAACTGGTTTATCTGTTGTGCGATAGGATTAGCACTCATTATATATATCTCTCAAACAGCTGTTTAAAAAAGTTATTAGATTCTCTTCTCCTCCCACACTGCTATCTTTCCCTTAAAAACCAGTAGATAAACGCAAGCCCAACGATCATTATGAACACTACAATATCAAAAAATGGGTATGCAATAATGCTGTAGAACATTAACAATACATTGTATTGTTGGGAATAATACTGCGGTTGGTTTAGGGTAAATGTAGAATTAGCTATCTGTATCGATTCTTTTGTGCTATTTGTATATATTATAGAAGAGTTAGAGATGATGAGAGTTTGTTTACTTACAAGGTTGAAGAACGGGAAAGCTACGAATACTAACATTGTAGCTAACGCAAAAAATATTACTGCCGTAGTTATAGACGGTTTCAATTGCATTCTTAATCACCTTCTTCCCTTATTGATAATGCTATAATAAAAATGAGAGCTACAACTATGCCTATTCCAAGTCCATACATCCAGTAGTTTATATACGGGACAAAACTAGTGTAAGCAGTATGTATATCTGCGGAGACTACATGTGAAATATTGTTCGTAGGCTGAACAGTTTTAGACACCTGAGACTGTGCATTGTTAAAGATATTGAAAATATACACAAGAAGACCGAAAGCTATAATGAATACTATCGTAAACATAGCAATAATTATGAAAGAAATAGATGAACGTAACGCTGTTGCTAGATCAGAAAAAAACCCATTTAATCACCCATTTCGTTCAGAATTTGAGATTCTGCAAAGCCATTCGCCCACTCTTCTAATGTTTGCAATAGTCCGCGTTTCTTAGCTTCCTTAAGTATCGCTTTCCTAACGGAGTGTGGTACAGGTGTACCGTCTGGTATACCGTTTTCTTTTACTTTATCTTTTATTAGAAGGACTAGGTCATGTATCGCTTTCTTTAGGGGTGGGAAGGCGTCAGACCACGCTTCATCACCAGCGAGTTTTAACGTCACTTCTGGATAGTCTATTTCACCTTTTTCGAATAATAGAAAGTCATGTAGTGCGTCTCTTGCATACTTCTCTGGATGTAAGTCGTCGAACTCAGATCTAACCCAATTTGACCAATTCATTTTTCCACCCAAAACATATGTTTGAGTAATGGTTAAAAAATATTATCAGATCTTGAAGCCCTGCTTTACCATCTCAAGGATCTTCTTAGCTTTTTCCTCTTCACCCTGCGTTAATTTACTAATACCGTAGTTCATCAGTTCTTCTTTCTTTAATTCAGACAGATAGTTGTAATAGTTAACAAGTGCGAACAGTGTACCGAATAGATTAATTAATTGTATTCTGTACTTTGGATTCCTTCCAGTTTCCTTTGCAACATTACCTATGAACGTGTCCTTAAGTGTCTCAGGGAATGCTGATAACTCTTGCCTCGCCTTGTACAAACAGATTTCATCCTCTTCCGAGCATATTCCTAGTAATTTTGTTATAGTTTTGAACACCTGCATGTCGAGGGTTGAGGGGCTTACAGTAGTTTTAACAATTAACGCACCATATTGATCGTCAAAAGCTTTCTTTGCAAAATTCAAGAGCGATTTTAATTCCTTCAATTGCCCTTCATTAGTTTTATTGAGGTCGAGGTCATTTATCCTTAGTACAGAATACTTGCCGTTTGGCAACAAATCATTAGGCGACCCGACCAACAACGTATTATTAGCATCTACGATTAAGGGTAACGAGAAACCTGCAGACTGTAGATTTGTAAAAGCGTCCACAAGGTCTTGAAGGTATTTAAGCTTCTCAGGGTTGGCTTCCTTAAGGTTCATTGTATCGTTTACCTCTTGGTAACTCTTATTCTTAAATAAATTTACGAACGAGAAGATCAAATACGCATACTTGTATAATTGTACTATGTTACTCAATTGATTTTGATACCTTTCGAACTCGTCTGGACTCAGCGGTCTGAGGACTCTTAAGTCTAACACTTGGTCTGGAGCGAAAGAGTCTAACAGCGGTATAAGATAATTTTGTCTAAGTTCTGCGAATATATTAGATAGAACACTTCTAGTAGTTTCTTCTATTACATTTCCAGACTGGTATGTAACTTTCTTGCTTGAAGATTTGTATTCAGATGGGAATTTAGTAACTAACGCCAAGACGGTGGTAGGGAGAATGCTGGCGTTGTTAGTATCTAACAATTCTAGGATCCTATTCCAATTCTTTTGTAACTCGTTCCAGACCTTTTCAGCAAACTCTTCACGCTCTTTTCTGCTTAAAGACTCCCCTTGTTTTACGCCGTATCTGTTTAAGTATGGTCTTAGCCAATCTGGAATGTATAGTGAAAGTTCCATATTGAGTACTTTTTCTAATTCTACTTTATTTTGCTCAATATTACTATTTTCTACCGCGTTCTGTTCTACGTTCTGTTGTTCAGGAGCAGGGATTTGTTGTTGTGGAGTACCTAAAACCGTATTCTGTTGTTCCTGAGCTTGAGGAGCAGGGATTTGTTGAGAAGTAGTGAAAACTATTATATCATTTTTTTCTAGACTGATTATACGTTCATTGCCTGTGAGATATTGTGAATAGTTTCCTTTTGGTAGAAGTACTGCAGGATAAGAACCATATGTGCCTATAACCGCTTCTGCAATGAGATCAAGCGGTAACTTTTCTAGGAATTTTTGCAACTCTGGACTCTGAACACTTTCATTAGGTACAAATTCTGCCGGTGGTATGGTAACGTTACCATAATTTTGTTCGTACTGAGATAACAAGAAATCGGAAATATCATTTACAATCCCCTTGGGGATGAGGAAAATGCGTGGGTATAAGCCACGTGAGAGAGAAGTTTGAATCGTATACGTGATATCGAAATTTTCTCGGATTGTAGAATTAGTGGATTCTAATGTTTGGATTAATGTTTTTACTTTTGCCTCAGCTGATTTCTTGTCTTCTTCTGAAGTGTCCTTACCAAACGAAAACTTTGGATATAGCACGATCATATCAAAAACAAAATCTTTATTTGTAGTACCCTGTATTACATTAAGATTGAGAGTCCTCTCATAATACGAAAAACCATATGCATCGATTACCTTGCTGAGATTACCCAAATTGAGGTGTATAGTCTTTTCTTTATCCTTTTCGCCATATTTCACTTCTACGTCTTCTGGGTTCCTGATGGGGACTTCTTTATACAAAACACTTAGTTCGAGTATAAATGGCATATATCCTGGCGAGGTCTCAAATGCAGATGTTGCCATAGGCTTATAGTTAACTAATGTTAATGAACCGTCGTAATTCCTTGAGTAATTTTTGGGGTTAAATACAAAATCTTTAGTTGAAACGTACTTAGAAAAAGCCTTCAAGAGATATTCGTCTAACGGAATCAGCGATGAAGCATTGTTACTACTCATTTTTTACACCACTCAAACATATGTTTGCTTGTAGTTATTAAAAAATTTAATCACAGACGGAAGAAGCAAACTCGTAAAAAAAATTAAATTATATGAAGACCGAATAGTACTGCTAATAACATCATAACTACTATACCGATCACGAAGTATAGCATTATCCTGCCCATTGTTTGTGCGCGCCTACTCTCATTCTGCAACTTCAATAACTTAACTAAGTTTGCATTCATCTCCTTAACAGTCGTGGGTATTGTACTTAATATCTCTAACTCCTGCGATAGTCTACGGCTAAGTAATAACTTAGGGTCAACAGCGATAGCAAGTTTTGTGGTAGGAGATATCGTTATAGCACCAGTAATCATCTTTTTGACCTTCGCCAACTGTGCTAATAATTCTGGTTCTGCTGTATCATACTCAGACACAGGTATCGATGTTTCCAACGTCTCTAATCTTATCGCATACGGCATTGTGTTGTTTTTCCTTATTGTAATTAACAACGGTCTATGTATCTTCCCATATTGTATCATTCCGACCATTGATTCAGAGGTGACTGGGACAATTAGCTCTTCGCCTGTAACTGGGTCATGAACTGTGTACAACGACGGCGATAATTTTTCACCTATGTATAGTTGAGCAGACCTGGTAGAGATATCAACATTGACAACTACAACGTCACTATTTTTAGAGCGACGGATTTGCCTTATCAGACCTCCTCTTATTGGGTCTTTCATATACGACCTTCTGAACGCTAAGTATACGGCAATAAATACTATAATTAGTATAAATAGAGCGATGAAGATGTAAACATATGGCGGGGATAATAGTATTTGAAATAACGAGAAAACGGTAACTTGTTGAGCTACATGTGTGTGTGGGGCTACAGTATTTGTCAAACTTATGTTTGAAGACGGTGTTTTCAGTGCCATGTTAATATCTTATAACAGAAGAGTTTTAAAAGAAGAAGAAGTAAACTACCCCGCCCTCACGGACGGGGTCTCTGGTGGTGGAAAGATGAATTCGCGAAAAAACATATGTTTGACTTAGGGTTTTAAGTTTTAACCAGTTTTGAATTTCTCCATAATTATGGATATTATACCTGCCGCGATAAGTACTATTCCGGTCACACCGAGCAGTACGTATAGCGTTGGGAAGAAGCTGAAGAACGATACCATACCGTTGACTAACGGGTGTGTTAGGTTATACGCTAATGTTCCTGGTGACGGATTGCTTATTGCTGAGGCAGTAGCTGTGGCGAAGATAGATAGAATGAGACCAGATAGTCCTATTATCACACCGACAATCAGTAAGGCTATTGCTATTGTTGGTATGTCAAACCCGTTGGTTCCAAACGTCACTTTGACTAACGACCCTGATATTGCTCCTGGATCATGAATTTTAGTCGGTCTATGAAGTTTAATTACCTTGAACATTTTTGCTTTTTTACCTCCTGTTGCTTTTGCGGATGGAACGACTACTGAAACCGACATTTTGCTTCATCTAAAACATCTGTTTGAGGAATTAATAAACTTTTCGCTTCGCCGATTCTGGTCTGGGTGTAGTGAATATGGGCAGTTTCTGCCTAACCAGTTAGACAGAAACAAGCGTAATAAGAGGATAAAAAGTCGACTTCATTCTTTCAGTCTACTTAAAACTTTATCTCTAATCATGGAATATTCAAAATATTCAGGGTATTTCTTGTACACGTAGTTTAGGATCTCAGACCTACTCTTCCTAACCCATTCTCTGAAAAACATCTTAATCTCCTTTTCCTCTTCCTCAGGCTTTAACTCACTCTTTAAAACGTAATTCCTTATGTACCCTATTATTGCTCCGCTCAATGTATCTCTTACTTCCTCCTCCTCAACATCAACCTCTCCTGATTCGATTAGTTTATCAATATAATCTTGTAGTTTTGATGAATAAGAACCGAAGAACCAAGGCTTAAAATCCAGTCCTAACTGAATCCCTTTCTCCTTCTCAAGTAAAAAGAAAATCTTCTGCAGTTTAGTCGGAGTGACCTCTGTATTCTCCTCTTTAGCGGTATAAAGCAATAGTTTGATTAAGCGATAAATTCTGTCCTCGATTAACATGACCAACCCTAATAGTGAACTTTTTTTTAAAAAAAATCTAGAAGTATTTAGTAGTAGTTCTGTAACATATTGTTGCTCTCTTCTTTTAATTTTTCTATTTCTTTTAATTTTTCTAAAACTTCTCTAAACGGATTAGAGCCACCAACTTCTCTCTGCCACTTCTTTTCCGCATCTTCAAGTGCGGATTCGATATCATATCCTACTCCAAACACTACGTCAGAAGATGTATTATCGAATGTCGCAAAATAGAAATCATTAAATGGTAAGTTGTAGTCCTCATTCACTAGTTTGTACACCACGACCGCACCATTTTCCAACTCCTTATAGAGTACTTCTTTTACGATTATTTTGCCACTTAATTCCACCATTTTTATCCCCGAGTATACTCCTTGGTCAAACAAATATTTAAATACATATGTTTGAGCTTTTTGGTTAAGCATTCTGCGAAGGGGTGAGGCTTAGGTGTATTCTCTATATATTATCATGACTGCAACCAAAGCTATTGCCAAAATTACGAATGCCCACAACATATAGTTTACAATATTTGCAATTGGTGTGAATAAACTCCCATCTATGCTATAAAATATACCAGTAAAGTCGTTTGCCAAAACGATGATAAGCAATAAAAACGGTATTAGGACAAAAACTGCGATGAAGAATACTGCAAACGGGTTCAACTTTGGGTCACTTAAACATATGTTTGAGCAGAGTTTAAAAAAAGTTTATTGGGGTTTAGGAGAACTGACTTCGCCTTCTTTCAACAGGAGTTTCCATATCGCGATTCTTATTAGTTCACTTACTTGTATATCGTTCTCTTCGGCAAGTCTTTTCAGCCTGTCTAATGTCTCTTCGTCGACTTTCACACTTACTTGCTTCTTCTCGTCTACAGGGATAGATAAGGCTACTTTTAGTATATCATCCTTTGTTATACCTTCGTTGACGAGGTAGTTTATAGCGTCTCTCAGGAATGAAGACTTATTCTCAGTCTTAGATTCAATCAATTCATTTACGCTACGTTCCAGTCTGAACGAGATGATTCTCTTACCCATGATAATGTTCTTAGTAGATTGGTTTTAAAAAACGAAGAACCCTTTGATATATCAAAGGAGACTAAAATGGAGTATGACCCGCGAATAGCCCAGTTACGTTTCTTTGCATCTTTTTCCGTCGCTTTATACCATCTTTGGACTCTTCAGTTAGTTCCCTTTATGTTGTTTCGTCCTGGTTGGTTAGGGGTTCCCCTATTTTTCGAATTATCGATTTTTCTCCTTCTGAACAGACTCGACGAAAACCCCTCACTAGCTCGTTACTTCACGAGAAGGGTGAGGAGGATATGGATACTTTATTTCCTCGCCGTCGTCGTAGTGTTCTTAGTTGACAGATACGTGTTCCATATGGACGTGACGTATTACGATTTGTTACTCCATTTTGCATTCGTTTCCTTCGTTTTTGCTCCGTTTTCCTTCCAGTACCTTTTTTGGTCTCTCCAACTAGAAGAATGGATGTACTTAGCCATCCCCTTCATTCATGCGATGAGTGATAAAGCAAAGTTTCAAACAGCTGTTTTATTGGTTTTTATATCGTTTTTCTACAGCCTCTTTATCGTCTTCCTTCCTTACGACGAGTTTCACTTACTTTACTTTATGCCTCCATTCTGGTTAGGGGCATACGGATGGGGAATAATTGCTTACCTTTTGAAGAAGAAACAGAAAGATAAATCAGCCAAAAAAGCGAAATATTTCCTGCTAATACTTTACGCTCAATACGTTTTTACTGCACTGATATTTTCCTCTAACGAATTTGTATATGAGTTCCTCACAAGGTTTCTGATTTATAACTTATCATTACCCGCTTTCGCCCTCCTTATTCTGAACCCACCTAAAGTACTTAGCCGAATAACGGTCTTTCTGGGCGAGGTGAGCTACGGAATTTATCTGTGGACTTTACTATTTCAAGAACTTTTTGGGGTGACTGGAATAGTTTATGGTATCGTAACTGCAATTGCCACAGAGTTCCCATTGAGGAGAAGAGAAATAATAAGTAGACTGACGCTCTATAGAAGTGCGGGTCGGAATTGAACAAAAAACATATGTTTTGAAACTGGTGAACTACCGTTTGCATCTATAGAAGTGCGGATACATTTGCTTGTGTGCAGGGTGATTTTTATTGAAGATATTTCTTGCTTGTGTGCAAGCGGTGACTTATTAAATTTATCTTTTGCTTGTGTGCAGAGGATAAGTTATTGAATAATATTATTGCTTGTGTGCAATAGGATTCTTGTTGAAAACCACCCTTGCTTGTGTGCAGTACTTCTTTTATTGAGAAATACTCCTGCTTACGTGCAATGGCATAATTATTGATTTCCTTTCTTGCTTATGTGCATATCCACTATTAGTGAGGTTTACTATTGCTTATGTGCAGTTATGTGAGCTACCCCGCCCTTACGGACGGGGCATCCCCACCTCGCGGTGAGGATTTCCTGCTTCTCAGAGCGACCTCGATCCCCCTTCACCCACAGCGGAGGTTCCATCGAACGGAACCGTTCTGTAATGCCCCGTGTGGAAGAGGGGTTACGGAGGGTCACTCTTCACAGGCGTAAGTTCCCCCAGTCCCGAGGGTACGACCTCAGCTCTTACAGCCAGAGGTCTGTATATTTATCTCTTTTTTAGTATAAAAAGGTTTCTGTAAGGGGGCTATTCACCCCCCACCTTACGGAGGGGGACTTCCGCCCCCTTAACCCCAATAGAGTTAAAAATCTTTTTCTTCTTAAGCCACGTTGTCACCTCATCTCTATCTATTCCTAACTCTTCTATAGTTTTCTCAAACATTGCCTTATATTTAATAGTCTTCGTGTCAACGTAATAGTCTGTAATTGGTGATACTACGAAGTCCTCATGTTTCCTTATTACTTCGTACTCCTTCCCAAGAACTACCTTATATGCTTCAGTTAGTGGCACTCCTTCATGGTAATGCATTGACACTGCAAAATACTGTGATAGTAGTAAGGATATTGCTTTCCTGATAGCAGTCCTCTGTACTCTTAGCTTAGACCAGTCTGGATGCTTAACCGCGATTTCTTCCTTGAATGATTTTATTATTTTAGCGTAAACACCGCCCGCCCGCATGAGGTTGCTAGCCAGAATTCCTAATAGAAACGTCTTAACGGTTCTGTTGTACTTAACGTTTTTCGCTGAAGTACCAATAAGTTTCGTCCCGTCGTTAGGGCATAACCACCCATCTTTCGAGGGAACTGCTGGTTTGCCATTCGAGGATTCACCAGAGTAATAATAATACCCGCATTTAGGGCATGTAAACATTACAGCTAAACCAGCATATTTTCTGAATTTATTGATGTTATATTGAAACCTTGGTGGATATGCATAAACGATTAGTCTAGCACCGTTAATAGCTCCTATTCCCCTAATAAACGCCAAGAATTTAGTAAATTCAGGGAATTTCGTAACAGCATCGCCGATAAGTCCTTTGACTGTCTCCTGCTGTCTGAGCAGTTCCATGAACCTCTCTATGAGGTGATTAGATGGTGTTTCTTCAACAATTTTCACAGGCTCACCGCAGAGGGGACATTTATCGCGATTCTCGTCTTCCTTAAGTAATATCATGTGATCGTTCTTACATATAGTATATCTCCTGCGGAAGACCCAATTACTATTCTCTTTTTTTGCTCCTATTCTGTTCCCAAAGGCTACCCTAAGTTTTGTTAGGTCATCCCAGAACGCTACCAAATCTTTTAAATAAATTAGATCTGCCTCACTCGTTTCTGATCACATCCTCGCGATAATGTATAGATAGTCTTCTCTGAGTTGTTTATATTTCACGTAAGCTTCATCTGGCAAAAGCCTTGGGGTATACACTACATGTGAATACTTCTTTTTCAGCTCGTTCTTTAACATAAGCCCGACGTTAACACTATTATAATCTCTAAGCGTATGTTTAGTTTTCAATAATTTCCCAGCAACGTTCACAACGTTCTTGTATACGTGTACCTCAGATGTCGTCATTGTTATTGGTTCTACTGTGATAGCATACGACGATGGCATAGCTTTCATCAATACACCAGACAATCGCGTTTCCGACGGTATAGTCATTAGCACGTTACTGAACTTTATTGCCCACGTTTGTGCGTATTTATGTATTTTCTGAAGCCTTAGCCTGTCCATTTTCCCTACCTGTTTGCCAAAACCTATACCTGCATCATCAATTATTATCATGGGAATTTTGCTTATCCCGTAATTTTTCATTGCCTCAATTAAATCGTCAAGTTGCAGGGGGTCGATGATAATATGTGCAATAGCGACGTCCCAGTCCCCATATAACGCGTACGCAAGCCATAACGCTAATGAGGATTTCCCTCCCCTAGCCTCCCCACTAATGATCGTCGTCTGACCCGTATCGATGGGGACAGGTCTTATTTTTTCGAATTTGTGTTCTCTTCTGTTTATGGCTATCTGGTATATTGTATGCATCATGAGTACCGTTAAATCTGCAATACCTTCCATGTAATATTTTCTAGATAATTCGACATACTGCTTCTCCATATAGGGAAAATCAATGAACTTTACATTACCCTGGTACACCTGTGTGTAGTATTTATCGAACATAGGCAATAGCGTATTGTAATCTACTTTCAGCAGTGCCTCCTCTGGGTTTGTGTCGTTTAATTTTATGTAATCATTTATTCGCATCAACTTCCACCTTTTCCAGAATTTCTTTTTTCAAAATCTGGTAATCTTCAGGTTTCCAGAACTTTATTATACTATAGCGGTCTTTCTGGTCTCTCTCAAATACGACTGGTTTCATTAATTTGATTTTCACAGTGCCTACTTTTTCCCCAGAAGGATATACATATTTTAAAATGAGGTTCTCATCATCGAATTGCAGATCGTAGACCTTTTTGGGGAGAAATAGTAAATTAGTCACATTGTATCTACGTTCTTCTTTCGCTAATTTTACAACTATCTTCTCTGGAAACATTAAAACGTTGTATATACCCCTCTTTTTCACGTTTATTGTTATTGAAGTCTTAGATTTTCTTTTAGCTTCTGGGTCGTTACAATCTGCTTGGAACAATTCATAAACATCATCGCCTATTTCCCTGACTTTGTAACACTCCCACGGAAATGAATATATATGTATGTCGTGGTTGTGTGTCTTTACTCTTTTTATTTTTTTCCTGTACCCTCTCTTCATGTCTATAACTTAACATGTTTGCTTTAAAAACAGTAGATGGATAGCTGACCTCCTCCCCGCCTTGAAGGGCGAGGCTTTCTGCCCCTTATCTCCTTTTCTATAAGGGGGCTATCCATCCCCGCCACAGAGAGGCGAGGTTTTTCGCCCCCTTTGAACCCCCAACTTTGTAATCTATTCGCTCTATAGTTTTTTATTATTGAATTTGAATTCTTAATATATGTTATGGGACGAACTACAAAAGAAGGATCTTGTAGTATTAAAAAATGAGGTATTTAGTAGTTCTGTAACATATTGTTGCTCTCTTCTTTTAATTTTTCTAAAGCCTCCCTAAACGGATTATTATAGTCAAGTTCTATTCTGTCCCAGTTCCTTTCCGCATCTTCGAGTGCGGATTCGATATCGGATCCTTCACCCCACACTGCTTCACCCCTAGTGCCTGAGAATGTCGCAATATAGAAATCTTCGAAACGCGGGTTGAAATCATCGAAAAGTGAGTCATCGTTATCATCATTCTCTTCGTCATCGTTATCATTCTCTATTTTGTATACAAAGACCCCACCATCTCTCACAGGCTCAACGAGTACTTCTTTTACGGTTACTTCACCAGCTAAGCCTAGTACGTCAAGTTCTTCTAGGTTTTCTTTTTCTAAAGCCTCTCTAAACGGGTTGTCGTATTCACCTTCTTCTCTATCCCACTCCCTTTCCGCGTCTTTTAATGCATCCATTAGAGTGGAACCTGCACCCCACACTACTTCAATATCCGTGTCGTAGAATGTTGCAATATAGAAATCCTTGAAAGGCAGATCGTTGTTATCACTCTTTACTACGTATATAGTGACCGTACCACCATCAACAGGAACCCCCACAGGCACCGTGAACACTTCTTCTACAGTTGCTTTTCCAACTTTGATCTCCGCCATTTTAATCCTAGTATATTCCTTCGTCAGATAATTATTTAAACATATATGTTTGAGGGATTTGCTAAGTATGATAACCCATTTGCGAACGGTTTAGCAACTTGTTGGGGATATTAATGTTGTTTGTAGCATTAAAGATATGAATAAGGCTTTATGGTTGAAAAATCAAGAACCGATGTAAAGTTAAATATACTATTCTACTATATTAGATTGGTAACTATGTTAGCTAACCTTTCTCTCATTTTAGAAAAATATTCCCCTGTCCGCTTAGAGGAGATGCAGAATTATTTAACCAAACAATATGAGGAGAATTTGTTCGAGATATATGAGGGTATACTAATGTTAGTCCTAAATGAAGATAAAGACAAGTTAAAAATACTGTCAAAAGAAGTTGAAAAAATAAAGAAAGATTTTGGATTTATGTTTGATGATGACGGGACTATAGAAGAATACGTTAATGTGATAATGAACGGGTTACAAAAACTTATTGATGAGTTGGGGAAAAATGAAGATGAGTTCTACAAAGAGGCATTAAATTCTGATAACCCTAATTTCCTAATAACCACTTATTATTCGTTGTATTTACGCTTCGTAACAACAGTATACTTAAAACTACAGACTATCACAAAAACAACAAAAGATTCTAGGATTAAAGATATATTCGACATCGCTAATTTCTTAGTAGGATTTTTCGGGATGCCTATACTACTATATATAAAGAAAAAAGAAGTATTTCTTCATGCATCTGAACTAAGCGTAGTATTATTACACGCACTAGTTGCCGATAGGACTCCCATGCCATCAAAGGACTCCTTAGGTTATTACCTATTTTTCAAGATCCATGCTCTGATTGAGGGGACAAAATGAACCAGACCACATTGACCAAAATAAAAATATTGCTCACGGTAAAAATAGTGGCTATAGTTTTATTATTCCTGCTCGCACTCTTGTGGCGTAACTCCTTCTCGCCCGCATTCGTAGTTTTAGTTTTATTAGTTGCTACTTTTTTGCTCTTGGCACAATAGCAGATTATATTCTATACAATATAATAAAAAAACTAAATAAACATTTAAAAGAAAAATATGAAAAAATACGTAGCGAACATTAAATCAGCCTTGTGCTAAAACATATGTTTTTTAATCTAAGAACCAAAATAATCTTATGGGACTGATAGGTTCACTGGCAACTGTGTTTTACAGAATCAACGAAGGTATAATATATTCAACTTTTCTCGTCGATCTGCTGGTAACATTGATTAATTTCAATGAGTATTCAACAAATCCCGCACTCGCAAATTACATATCACTATTGTTGTCGTTCAACCTAGTATTGTACCTAGAACATATTCTAGGGAGTGTATTTCAGAGTGGTGGCATAATAATAGGAGGAGCAATAGCAGGACTTGCTACTATTTCTGCGTTATTTACAAGGAATTATCTCCTGAACTTGTCACAGCAAAATATGAGTACTATGCAAATAATCTTCATTTATTTACTACTTCAATTCATTTTCAACAGCTTCGAGAGCGTTTTAGTGTACTTCACCGCTATACTGCTACCTATGACGTCCAACATAGCGTTGCCGTTCATCGCTCCGCCAATACAGCTGTTTGTCCATGACCTCTCGTTAATTGTCGATTTCATAGCATCGTTCGGAGAAGTGATGAGTATAATATACGTTCTTATAGCGACAGGTATGTGGAGTGAAATGTAAAGGGAATTCAAAATGGTGATAACACATAAGTTAACTGATGAGCAGAAAAAGATCTTGGAGAGAATGCATAGCAGGGTGGATTATATCATCAACGCTTACAAGGAATACCTAGACGCGTTAGCTGAGTATGACAGGACTGGAGTTCTAAAAATTCACGGAAAAGTCCTATATGTAAAAGAGTATAAAAACCAGGGCTGACGGCTCCCCGCACTGAAGGACGAGGCTTTATAAGACATGGTGGTGAGAGGTTCATGAAAGTGTTAACATCTCAACCAGCTGTTTGAGAAACCCTTAAATACTCCTACTACGAGATTCTCTTATGTCTCAGGAATTTAAGAACGAAAGAGATGAGGACTGGATAGACATGATAATAAATAATCCATTCAACCGTACAAAATTAGAAAAAGATTTGGACTTTATAGCACAAGAACTTAAGGACAAATTCCAGCAGGACAAGTTACAGGATTTTTTATTAGAGGACGCACTCGATATAATACTTTACATCTCTTTACCAGGTAAAAAACTAGTAGGCTTCAACATCGGCTTGACTGCTGGAGGTCCTGACATATATTTAGTTTATAGTAGAGGAGCGTGCCAGTTACAAGGATCGTGGGGATCTCTCACTGACGCAAAAAACATAGACAATGAAATTTGCGAAACAATATTAGACTATTTAGAGGAACTCTCATAGACTATTTGCCATAAACTTGCTAAAACGAATCATTTTTCATATCTGAAACCCCTTTTTGAAACCAGCTCACTCTAAAACAACTGTTTAAGAGAAGAAGTAAATAAAAAAGGGTAACTTTTACCAGAAATTAGACCTTAATACCCAGCTTGGATAAAAGCTGTTTTTCCTCGGCGGTAAATTCCACTGGTTTATTTAAGTAATGACACCACAGTTTTCTACTTACACTCTTTATAACAGTCGCGTCATAATTTGAAAACAAATTAACGTAACTATCACATTCACCTTTTACGTTCTCTAATTTATCGAAATAACCAATATAATCATCAGTAGGTGCGAAAAACTCTAAGTCATCTCCCTTAGCTGAAGCTATTAGAAAAGCTATTGAAGTCACTAATTTATGGTCGTTAAAATGCTCACTTAAACAGTTTATATAGGAAGAAATCCTCCATCTATAGAGCGATAATAACATCTTACTTCCCATTTATATTCTTAGCTGACTTGTATTTAAATCTTCTATACAACACGTTAGGCAGAAATCCTGTACTGATATTGACCTGTGGTAGGGTTGATGAAACCAACCACCCCTCAAACAGCTGTTTTAGGGCAAAAAACATAAAAAAGTTCTATAGAATGGGTGCAACGTCGTACAAACTATACCCGTCACTTAATAATAGTTGAAAGTTAATCATATCTCCGTAATTAAGATGTATATTAGATATATTTATAGTAAGGGTATTTATTCCTACGTTTAGTTCATAATTAACATTGTAGGAGTATTCCATCCCGTCATAAGTGACTATAAGCTCTTTAATAAATACTTTAGAAGAACCTTCATTATTGATTGTTATGCATAATTTATTATTTAATACATATGCATTATTTATCACTACTATAGGTGTTGAAATGAAATATTCTACTAGACCGAATGCAAATCCCACTACAATCAATGTTAGTATCACGGAAGCTATTAGCAATATCAAGGCAGAAACTGAATTATACATAGTCTCTTCCTATGATTATTTAATATATAAAAGGTTTAGATAAACAACACACCATAGAACAGCTGTTTAAGAGTGTGAAACAAAAAAGAAAAAATAAACTTTAGGTTTATTTCACAACATATGCTTCTCTTTTTTTACCTCTCGATGAATATGTTAGTGATTGCTGGACTTCCTCAATCTTTTTCTTACACTCATTGAGGTTATCACAAGGGAAATAGTTTACGATCAAGGAAAATGAGGCATCCAATTGCTCCACTAACAAGAATTTCATGCCTTTGTTAGTTATGTTTATATTATACAATGTATAATATACCCTTGGCCAGTACTCTGCTTCGTATAGTATGTCTAGGCTAATATCAACCTCTTCGCATTCATATTGAGATGTTGTTTTAAGATCATTACTATATTCATATAAAGATATATCTATAATTTTATCATTATCAAATTTCACTACTGGAAAATCATTGTTGATCTCCATTATTATTAACATTAACTTCTTATTGTTATTAGTATTACACAAATAACCTTTTTCGTAAACAGTCTTACAAAAGATACCGTCACATGACATTTTCCCACTGATTATACTCTTGGCGGGCTGGTATTTAAACTTTTCTGCCTAACAAGTTAGACAAACCAGATAAGCAGGCGGGTGATTAAAGCCTCAAACAGCTGTTTGAGAGTGTGAAACATAAAAAATGGGCTGACTTTTACCCGTACCTTGCTTCTAAAAAAGCTAATAATGCTGTGCATTCTTCAGGTTGTGAGGGTGTGGTGTTGAAAAGATAATAGTATGTATCTGGGGAATAACCCTCAAGATTGTAATTCTTGCTTTTTAAATAATCTAAGCAGTTCATCTGGCTCCCCCTTAATGTTAGTGTTGTATAACAAACTCGTCCTCGACTACTATTTTTTTCACTAGCTTGATCCCTTTATATATTGATACCCTGTATGGCTCCCCATCTTTAGCTGGAGGGAGGATGACCCCATCCCTCCCTGACTTCACTAAAAGATCCTGTGCTTCTTCTTTTGTCTTCGTTGTCCCTATT
>Ga0208429_100036_pt1 | contig 19564 bp, 29 predicted proteins | sample BED_virus_MetaG_FD_187134 | JGI IMG/M metagenome (GOLD analysis project Ga0208429, IMG submission 187134) | Hot spring microbial mat communities from Yellowstone National Park, Wyoming, USA - BED_virus_MetaG (SPAdes) (version 2) | ecosystem: Environmental > Aquatic > Thermal springs > Hot...
AACCTGTAGAGTGTTAGGTTTTTTTTCGTTTAGTGTTTTTTATTTTAACTGAAACAAAAAATATATAAATCTGTGAGTGGTAAGGTAAGCGCTATGTCCGAAAAAATAGAAAATCCAACAAAAACCGAACAAATAAATACGGAAAAAACTACGGAAAAAAATGAATCAGTAGTGCAGCGCCTAGCCACTGTGCTAATGGGCGCCTTGAGAGACACCACTGATATAGTAAATGAATATAAGGACACTTTAAGCCAATACGTGGATAATCCGTTTGTATTTTATGCTGAAAGTAATGTAGTGCAGTTTAAAATTGAATTGGAAACACCTGTTAAATTGCCTAAATATATCAGTTCTATAATATTCGGTGCTGAACTAACAGTAAATGCAATAGAGATAAATGGGCATGATATAACTCTATATTTTGCCGAAAATTCAGAATTAGAGAGATATATAATAGAACTTGATAATGAAAAAACGCAATTAATGGATTTAGTATTATTGATTTATGTTTTAAACAATATGTCTTATAATAATCAAGCGTTATTTAGTTTATATTTGCAGACCTATAGGAAAGATATAGAACAGGAAAAAAATGAATTACTTAAAATGTTAAAGAGTAATGGAATAGAAATAAATAATTAAGCCCGCCGTGGTTTTTCATGGCGGGTGTTAAAATCATTTTTTTCTATTTCTTTTTCCTTATGTCCGTATTTCTTTTTTCTGAAAAATTGAATGTCCCGATATCGGGAAATTCTATTCCTAAGTTAATGTATCACTATCACCTATACTATAACTATATCATTAGTCGGGAATTGAATGTCCCGAGTTCGGGACATTCAATTACTAAATGCATATATCATAATTTTTTAAATTTAAAATAAAGGAAAGATTTATAAAGCAGTGAGTGTTATGCTAATTGCTATGTCGGAAAAAACAGAAAATCCAATAACGGAAAAAACTCAAAATGAAAAAGAAAATAATGTGGAAAGTGAGTTAGAAAGACGGGAGAGAATTAAAACCGTAGTGGGCTTAATAAGCGACGCAATTGATAGCAATAATGAATTAAACAAATTCCTAGATATGGCTGTGGATAATCCATTTTACTTTAAAACCGATAGAACTGCGTTTAAGGTAGTGGTAGAGTTAAGTAAACCCATGCTTATACCTTATCATGTATCTCTTTCCGTTTTTAATGCAGACGTAGAGATTGTAGGAATAGAAATAGAGGGCGCAGTGGTTAAATTGAAATATAAGGTAAATGATAGTGGAATACGTGTTTATAAAATTGAATTAGATAACGTAAAATTGAGTATAAAGGACTTATACTTATTGCTATATGTATTATCATTTATGGACATAAATGACTTTAATACTCTAAAAATGCGCTTATTCACTGCTAGGGGGGCTATGAGATACCAAAAAGACTTAATAATACATAGATTAGAGTCTAACGGAGTAAAAATAGAAAATTAAACCCATGGCTAAAAACCATGGGCATTAAATCAATTCCCTTTATCCAATTTTCACTTAAGCCCGTATTTCCTATTACCACTAAGCCCGTATTTCTTTCCATTAATTTTAAAACTCTCAAAATAAAATAAAAGAAAAACTTATAAACCCGTGAGTAGTATAGTTTTTCGACCCACATGGGCAAAAACAACATGAAACATACGGCGAAAAACACAATGGAAGACATAAAAATGGAAAAAATATTATTAGATGAGGTTAGGGAATTAGCAATTGAATTATGCTTAGGCGGCGATGTAGAGGAAAGACTAAAATGCATAAGCGACGCATTATTATGGGATAATGATAAAATAGCCGAGTATTTACTTAAGGCATTACCTTATTCAGACCAAAAGTATTATTTACGGAATACACAACTATATAATGCAATGTTTAGAACTGCCTTGAGGGATGAGGATAATTATATAAGGGGATGGTAAGCGCAAAGACTAAAAACAGAATTAAAACAATTCAATTTTTTCCCATAAATAATGCCAATATTTCCTATTTCAATTAAGCCCGTATTAATATTTTTAAAATTGATTAAAGGCGCAAAACTTAAAAACCCGTAAGCGTATAGATTTCCTGACCCACATGAGTCAAGAAACAAATCAAGAAACCACGGGTAAAGACGTAAAAAGTGAGTGCCTAAATGAATTAAATAAACTAAGCATGATATGGTATAATCCTGTGACGTGGGAATACACAGCCTTCCCAGTCAGAGGGAATGAAATAGCGTTTAAGAATCAAATAATATTTCTAAACGCCTTTCCCATTTCCGCATTCATGGGAAAGAGTGCAGTATTAAGAGTAATGCATTGCGGTGCACTCAAAGACATTTATGACTTACTAAAGACCGTAATCAATAATAATAACGTTATTAGTTTCATTAGCCATGAAAGCACGGCAAAAGCAGTTGGATTAAATCCCAATAAAGCCCTATATAGTTATAGGGAAGGCGATACCATAATAATAGTGACGCTGAATAAGCCGTTAAGGAATGTCGTGGACATGCAGGTTACTATCGATGATTTAGATGTTTACTTAGTAAAGGCAATACAGTGAAAAAAACTTTTTCTTTCCCCTTTTTTCCCCAATAAAAAACACCTATGTTTTTTTCTTTTTCTCTTAATTTTACAAAATTAAGATTATGAAAAAACTTATAAACCCGTGAGTGTATAGGGTAATTTGTATGGGGAAGAATAAGGAACCCAAACAGGAAACACTGGAATTACTGTTTAAGGAATACAATAAAAAGGTTCAGAGCTTGAGAAAGTTAATAAGCGAGGAAGTGCCTAACCCATTTACAGTGGATGGAATCATGAATATAAGTTTATGGTTGGATACACCGCTTGACTTGAATCCACTCATTGCACAGGAAGTATTTGGAAGTGACGTCATAAAAATAGTCGCAGTAGACATAAATGATGGTGGCATGGTATTTAAGCTTAAAAACGCCACTAATGAAATAAAGCACAGAATCGAATTAAGAAATAGAACCATGGCATTATGGGAAGCCTACTTAATATTTCAATTAATACTAGGCGATAAGACAATATTAGATAGAATAAAGGAACAAATAGACACAGTAAATGTAGCCATAGCAATACTTAACGGAGTTAAGAAAGGAATAAACGACGCCGTATATAACGCAATGGATACGGCAGAGCAATAAATAATTAATTCCATTCTTAAATAATTCTATTTTTTCCTTTTTCCAAATATTAATTCAGTTTCATATTTAAAAATGATTAGAGACACAAAATTTATAAACCCGTGAACAGTATAGTATTTCGACCCATATGAATGGGCAAAACACGGAGAAACCACAAAACACGGAGGAAATACAAATAGAGAGAAAGGCGATACGCCTAAATGAATCAATGTGGGGGAGTTACAAATATTTATCCCCTATAGCAAAGCCAGGGGATTACATAATACCACTAAGTGCATCCAACCAAGGCAATGACGTATGGTTAGTAGCTATAAAGGTAATAAATGTAAAAAAGGAAAAGGTGAATGCAAATGAGTAATGACAATAAGATATCAGTGGATAGCCTAGGATTCTCATCGCATGAAGTAATGAGCATAACTGACGTGCCTGATGAATTTGTTGGAACCGTTGAGAATTATAGGATTGAGAGGGATGAGAATGGAATAAATAAGATAAAGCTATACATAAATTATAATGATAAGCTAGTGGTGGTAAGCTATACCCGCATATACCTAGGCTTCATAGGGGAACAATTAAAGAAAATGGGAATAATGTATCTAGATGATGTTAAGGGAATGACATTTAAGTTTAAGAGAATGCCGACCACTGCAAAGCTAAAGCGTAAGGTGAATTATAACCTTAGGCATGTGCCAATAAGCATAGTAAAGACCGATGTGAATGAATTAAATGAGAATGCTGAAGAGGAAGAGGAAGAGGAACAGGAAGAGGAAGTGAACCCTAAAATAAAGGCGCTAAAGGGCAAGTTCAAGGGCAATTAAGTGGGTTAAATGAATGCAAAGGAAATTAAAAATAAAACGGCAATTCCCGATGGATTAGGGGATTGCCGTTTTTTATTCATTGATACAAAGGAATTAGTTAATAGGATTGATAATTTAGATACGTATCCAACTAATAGGAGTAATTTTAAGGTTAATTATTTGTGCGATGCCATAAATAAACAGGGAATACTAAGCCCCATTATTGTGCATGTAGTGAGTAAAAACAGTTATGAATTAATTGATGGATTGAAAAGAATATTTTGCGCAATTGAGAATAATATTAGCCCAATACCCGTATTAGCTTGTGGAAAGATTAGTGAATTAGGCTTAGCCAGCACCTTCGCAATAAACAATATTCACTTTAGACCCTGTGGATTTGAGTTATTGAATGGTATTTATATGCTAGTTAATGAAAGGGGTATAGACATTAGTGATATTGCGAAATCACTCATGAAAAAGGTTAAAACCATTAAGAACTGGTTAGCTACTATGAATAAGTTTTATAGCGATATTTATCCACAATTCAATAATACGGATTATGCTAAATTCATTGAATTTGTTGAGAAAGAATGTTTTAGCGCTAGTAAGGTAATGTATTGCGTAAATAAATCAAGTAGCCCAGACCAGTTAGTTGAATGCTTAACGGGTAAACTCAACTTAAGTAGTCCAACTGAGATTGAGGCAGTTAAGGAGGTGCAGAATGAAATTAAGAGGACAGGCGCTAAGGCTGAGGACATTAAGAATGCCTTAAGCATTTACTCAGCACTAAATAAGCATGCTGATAAGATGCCTAAGGAATGCATTGAATTCCTTGACAAAATATTAGGTGATTATGATGGTGAGAATGAATAGCACAAAATACTATGACACTATTCAAAGCAAAATACATAAGCAGATTGATAGAGGCATTTATGGAACATATGATGGCGCCAGTGAATTACTACTATTAACCTTTACTCAAGCTAAAAAGGAATGCCATGGCGATGAGGAATGTATCAATTATTGGAATTTACGGAGAGCTGAAGTTACGGGTAGAGAGGTGAGTGTATGAGTGTAGAGCTAGGGGAAAGGTCATTAAGGATACTGGATAATCAATTAGGGCTAAGGATACTAATCTTTATTTCACCAATGAGTAGAACATATGAAATATTTTGGCAGGATATTCACGGTAGATTCATTAAGAAACTGGACTCAATTAAGGTATGCAGTATTTTCAGTGTCTCCTATTGTGAAAGCGCCTATAGCGAGAGGAATATGCTTATAGACATAATGAAATGCAGAGATATCCATATTGGAATACTAAAGACATTAGTGCCTATTCCCAGTGAGGTGTATAATGCTTACGCCTATGCTAGAGCTACAGGGGATTACCGTGAATATTATAAGTTGGTTAAGGATATTTTAACGGAGTTGAGGGGGAAGTTAGAGGATAGGATTAATGAAATGATTAAGTTTAATTATGCTGAGATGGATAATATTATTGCCAATTTCTTTAACTCTCAATTGTTGGACTATGGAACGGAGATAGGTAACTGGATAACGGGGAACCCACTATATGAGGAACATAGGCTATATGGACAATACTGTCATAATTGCTTTAATCCTAAGTGTAATGATATTGAGAGAGTAGTGATAACTGAAAAAGCAGTGGTGGTTAATAAATGATACCCTATGAGGAAACCACTAACGTGATTAAACTGGATATTGATAATGTGAGTAAGTATAGTGAGGAAAAAGTTAAGGAATTACTCAAGAAATACGGTTATGAGATTGATGGCATTGAGTATAAGCCCAGTAAATCATTGGGCATGCATGTCTTTATTCACTTAAAGCAACCCATTAGCATTGACTTAATTCCGTTCCTTGAGGCAATGTTGGGAAGCGACATTATTAGGTCATGCCTAATCCAATGGCGAATAAATCACAATGCGTATTTAGATATTTTCTTTAATAGTGTTGGTGTAGTTAATGATAAGATACCGATACGGAGAGGCGTTAATGATGTGGTTAAGTTCATGAGGTGTAGATGCCCTGAATTACTTGAGAAACTTGAATTTGAATTAGGCGACCCACAAAAAGTTTATGCCTTTATTAGCGACGCCTTAAACTAATTCCCCTTTCACTTTATTACTTCCATTACCTTCTTAACTAGGGGTTCATAACTCTTCCTATACTCATACTTTAAACTCTCCTTAACGCATTGATACTTATCATACGTGAACCCACTCGTTATTGCTTGAGTAATTGCGTCAGTGAAATCACCCATGTCAGGGTAAACATATTGCATTCTCATGGGCGCAATTGGATTACCCCAATCATAAGTAATGGTGTGGCTAGGCTTAATGAGTTTGGTGCAATTAGTGGGCAGTAATTCCTTAGCTGTCTGATATGAGTTAGCTATAACGAATCTACCACTGTTTAGGGCTTCAATTGGTGGAACCCCAAATCCCTCGGTTAGGGATGGGAATAGGAAGTAATCACTTAAGGCGTATAGAATCCTTAAATCCATTTCACTTAACCCACCTATCAACACGTAATTAATTGAGCCTTTTTTAATAAATCCATTAAGTAGGGATGATGGGGATGCATAACTAAATAATTCACCATCATAATTAAACTTTGGCTCACCGAAGCCGTAACTAATTTCCTCAATCTTAGCGCTATCCCCAATCCTCTTCCTAACCGTTTTTTGCTCAATTACATCAACATACTTAGACGCCACATAATGCAGGTAATCCACATTACTACCAACTATAGTCGTGAAATCATATATCTGCATTAACTTAACCAGTAATGCGGTGGCTATGTTCTGCCCCTTCCTATCCATCATGGGGTTACCACCATGATTAAGAAATCCCAGCATGGTTAATTGAGAGGCTGGATTAATTGGGGGAACAGGAATATTCCTAATACCATCATACACTAAACCCTTTACTTTAATGTCATTAACCTCTAGGTTATGCTTAGAGTATTGGGTATTAGCGTAGCACTCATGCCTCTCACATATTAATCTTATGGATGCATTGATTGCGTTATTGAGTTGAACGCCATCTGCGGTGAATTTAAGGAATGAGTATTGTGGGATTGATAATGGGTTTAATTGGTAGAATGGGTCTAGAAAGAAGACGGCTAAGTCACATGACTTAAGCCTCTTATTAAACTCTAGGGGTGTTGGATAGAAAGGCGCCATCACAATGAAATCAACATTAGTGAATGGCGGTAACTTATCCGCTAAAGCGGATTGAAACAATCTAGCCTGAGTAGTAACGGATGTAGCCACAGTAGTGATTATGCATATGTTCCTAATCATGATTAATCACCTTAATGGTTTAATGGTTATGGTTGAATTCACGACCGTATTATACCCATTACCACGGCAATCAATAGCCTCTAAATTAGCCTCATGAATCCTCACAGGCTTAATGGTGACGGCACTACCACTGCATCCAGGGATTCCATTAGCGCCAACGAATTTAAGCATGAAGGCATCATTAAAGAGCGCTAGTTTCCCACCGTAATTAACCACTACCTTACCGTAATCCACTATAGTTCCGTTAGTGGTTATGCCGTGAGCCGTGCAATTCATTAAAAAGCTTGAACCAATCATGGATTCAGGGTTAGGGTACTTATCGTGAGTGGGTATGGGTAATGCGAATCCGAAGCAACCCTCCTCAATTAGGTTAGTGCATGTCCCAGCAAAGTAAATTAAGTCAGCATCTGGATTATAATTACTTATCTGCTTCTTAGGTAAACCAATGGCGAAATCATACTTAGAAACTGGGATAACATTAATGTGAAACAATTTATTGAATGCATTCAGTATTGAGAATGTTAATTTACCCATTAATGTTGGTGCGTAAGCCTTAATGGGTATAACCTTAGTTTCCTCACCATCATAAATTAGTGTCCTAGCTTTCCTCATTACGTGGTAATTAGTGTAAACTATATTATCTGCACGTGCCACACTGCCCTCAATATATACCTTATAGTTTTTTTTAAATGCCTTCCCCAATAGATAAGGGAAAGGGTTATCTTGAGAGTGGGCATATATTGCTTTTTGGGTTATTATTATTATTCTGCCCTCTTTATCCATTAGTATCCCATTCTCCTGCTTAACAATTCCTTGACTCATTAATTCACTTACTTCCCTACTGCTTGCATCAATTATTTTATAGTGCTTACCCTCAAAGAGTACATGCATATAAAGGCATACATAGTAATTATTTATAAGGATTACGTTACTAAGCGATTTATGATTGATAACTATCAGATACATTACTATATTGTAACGTAATGGCGTTACTACCAGTCTGGTATCCCTCTAGCGTCATGGTGTATGTGAATGTTAGTGTAGTTCCACTAGCACTAACTCCTGAACCACTCACAGTAGTAACTGAACCACTTAATGAGTATGACGCATTCTCAACAGTTGATTGTGGTGGCATTGTTTGACCAGTAACTGAAACTGTTAAACTATACTTACTACCTATATTACTGAATAAGTTAATTGGGGTAATCGTTTCAAGAGAGTATGATATTGATTCACTAATTGATAATTTAAGCTTAATTGTGCCACTGAATGATAAGCCGTATAATGTTGATTCCTTACTGTTTAATTGAATTGGTGGTGAAACGGATGGGGTTAATGCGTATCTACTATTCACTGAATCACTTAATTGAGTATATGGTGCCTTAGCGTATTGTAATGCGTATGATGAGTTAATGCCTGATTGATACAGGAATTGAGTGGCAAGAGAGTAAGACAATGAGTATATAGTGGATTCACCACTTATGAATAAGTCATACGTGGCGAGTGAACCACTTAACCCATATGCACCTAAAATAATGCTTTCATTCAATGCACTCTGGGTAGTCTTATATATTAATGAGTATGTGGTTGATTCAACAGTGTTTTGACTAATGGTACCGACTCTAGGCACTTGAACAGTTATGTTTAGGGATGGTGGCTTAATATTAGCGCAATTAATTCCAAAAACATTCTCCACCATCACCAATAAGCCCTTAGATAAGGCATCAACGGAGATAAATGAGAGAATTGGAACACTTAATCCAGCAATAATTCCTAATAATCCCTTACCTAAACTACCTCCATGAATTGCGTTAAGTGCTGATTGAAATAGCCATGACCCAATGCTCTCAAATCCCTTAAACGCCACATACGTCCCACTTATTGGTGGGAACCATGAATTAGCCACATAACATAAAGTGCTTTGGATTAAATACATATTCATCTTAATGACGTAACTAATGAATTGTAGGAAAGCACCAATAACATAAGTAATGGGGTAAACAAATGCAATATAAATACCCTGCAATAAATACTTACTGAACTCAGCGAATGCATTATAGACGTAACACGCTATATCACCAGCGCCACATGATTGCAACGTTATAGTTGAAATGAAATTACTAACGCTACTTGACACGTAATTAACTGCATTATCTAAATCATTCACTATGGTGTTGAATAGGGAATCAATGCTGTAATTCGCTATGAAGACACTCACGAATACGCCCATGAACCCAATTGGATTACTAATTACTCTCCTGAATAGGTTAAGGGCAAATGAGCTGAATCTCTCTAAGTAATTCGGTATCTGGCTTATTAGCTCACCGAAAATATTGCTAAACCCAATGAATTGAGCCATATTAAAGAATTAAATTAGTTTAATAAATACTTTACGCAAATCAGTGCTTAACCCTATACCCTATTCACATCCCTTAAACTAAATATTTTCTGCAATATTAATGCCTTCTCCTTATCCGTGGTCACCTTATCAATGAATCCCCTCAATGATTCCGACGGTATCTTAACCTTAATTACTCTCTTGACTGGGTCAATCTCATACGTATAAATTAATCCAGCCCTCTCGAAAGCCATTAACGCCACTCTAATCAATGCATCCATATTCATAAACATCACCACACTATCACCACTAACGCTAAACGTTATCTCATTATTCACTAATTCCTTTAATTCCTGATTAAGGTCTGAACCACTCACGTATTACCACCTACCGTTACTGAATCAGCCATAGTTATTTGGTATGGTGTATTCGCAGTAACACTTTGATTAATGCTACCAATCACTAATTGAATACCACCAGTAGCATTAAATTGCGTGCCACTAGTTGAACTGGCAGTGCCATTAACGTAAATAGTAACTGTGGCAATATTTAATGTATCGCTTGATGTTGGGGTGAATGTGAAAGTTATGGATGGAGTAGTGGTTAATGAAGCTTCACTACCTGGGTTAAGGGTTGGGGATGTTATTGCAGTATTACTAACATTAGGAACATTATAGGCACCAATAGTATTACCATTAGGGTCTGATAATAAGATGCTATATTTACTGAATAATGCAGTTCCAGCAGTTGGGTAATTCCATAAACCAGTTGGCGCACCCGTTACTCCAGTGCTGGCAATGAATTCAGCCCAAATCTCATTCCACAACATGACATACCATGATGCAGTGGCACTACTATTACTCTCACTAACACTACCTGAAAGAGTCCAAGTAACTACGCTACCAGCACTAACCGATATATTACAAGCAGTTCCACCTTGAGTATTAATACTGAGATTATAATTATATAGTGTTCCACTACTGTTTTGACCATAAGTAAAAGCAATCACTAAACTACTTATTGTGGCAGTTCCAGAAACAGCACTACTGATTGTGGTGCTGAACTTTATGCTGAAGCTACCACTAGTGGCACCACTTAAGTTATGTGTGGTGCTTATCCATGATGTTGATGCATTCACATTAGTGCTGCCAGTCGCACTTGTAAATACAGAGACTGTTGGATTACTTACGCCTTTGCCTGAACTATAAATAGAGTTAGATAATAGTAAATAGAGAGCAAATATTACTGGGTCACCACTATATATTTGTCCACAATCCACTGTCTTCTTTTTGCCGTTCACGTAATACTCAGCGCTAAGCTTATACTTAACATTAGGCTTATTTCTCTTAAGGTAATTCATGAATAAGTCAAGTAAGCTATTGCCTCTCTTTGGTGTGGCGTATTGAATTAAGTTAGGCATAAAGGATTAATTATTTAAGGCTTATAAGTATTTCGCTTATCTACTTATTTAGCCTGTGCTTGAGTGCCCTCCACGCTTACTCCAGCTTGTTTAAGTGCCTTAACTGCCTCAATTAAGTCATTCACTGTGAACGGCTTATTAGCCTCCTTTAAGGACTCCAGTGCGAATTTCACTAAGTCAGTATTGCCACCACTATTGTCCTCAGCTAATTGGATTAATTCCTTTAAATTATCCACTGTTGCGCCTTGATTAATTAGGCTTAGGACATCTGCTTGACTGAGTCCAGCATTTATTAGGTTAGCGATTATTGATACACCGAAAACCTGCATTGCTCTGACGAAGGCGTCAGTCATCTTATTGTCATTCTGTATTTGGTTCATTACCTGCATCCTATATAGGTTGAACCATTTGTTCTCCATATTGTGTTCAAAGTCTTGATTAATGAGCATCGTGTTATGTAGGAAACTAGTTTCCCTGCTTTGCTTCATGTCCTCTGATATTGCTCTTTCCTGCATGAATTCGAAATACTTGTCCCCCATGTTCATGTCGTGAACTACTTCCATTCTGTCTAGGGATAATTCAGTGTTATCCATTCTTTCCCTATGGGTCTGCGCCATTAAATTACTTATGATTACCCATAAAAGAATAAAGAAAATGCCTAATCCAACTCCGTATGCTATGTATGTGATTATATCCACCATGATTATTAGGGTAAATGGGGTTATTTAAAAAGGTTTCGCTTAAATGATTCATTCATTAAAACGTTATTTCCTTACTGCCCTCCTCCTCTCCACTGCTCTGTACGCTTGCGCCTTTTTGCTTAACGTCTACATCAATCTCTATTGCGCCATATTTCTCCAGCAATTGTTGCATGAATTTAGTTATCTCTACCTTTAGCACATCCTCTGGTATGGGTACTGGTACCCTTATTTTGAAGGTGTATGTTGGCATGTTTTATAGTTTTGTGCCTGTGTTTAAAAGCTTTTCCTTTTATTCCTCATTCTTTTCCTCATCATCATTCCCTAAGTGATATGTCCAACTATACTGTGCACTCAGGAATGGCATAAACATTGTCTTAAGCATGCCGAAAATAGGCATAGTCAATACGCTAACCAATGAATCATTACCCTTATTACCAGATTTTTCACTGTCTTCATTCTCTTCGTTTTTATGCTTTATTTCCACATTTGTTTCCCAGTTTCCCTTATATTCTTTCTCTGCCTCTTCCCCACTTAGTACTATTAATTTTCCGTTCTGGTATTTTATTATGTATTTAGTCATGTTTTAACTACTACCGATAAGTTTATAAAGGTTTCTCTCACTACCCTATTCGCAGTTCGCCACTATCAAATTAAATGGGTTACCCGACTGGTGGGAAACATCAGTTGGGTAACCCGCTCCATACATACTTAATAATTGATTTTGGAATTGAATTTCCCTGACTCGAGAAATTCTATTTCTGAGCCTATTTTTTAGTGTGTGTTTTATCACTATCACTATTACTATATTAATTGGGAATTGAATTTCCCGAGTTCGGGACATTCTGTTCTTAGCTTCAGTATTATATTTGAAGTATTACTAATTACTGGGTTCACTGGTTCACTGTATATTAGTATATTAGTATATTAGAGTGGTGCAGTGTTCACTAATATATTAGTATATTAGAGTGAAGTGGCTCTCACTCTAATATAGTATATTAGTATATTAGTATATTAGAGTGAAGTGGTGTTCGCTTAATATATTGTATTACTATATTGAAAATGCCTTACAGAATGTGGAATTGAATTTCCCGAGTTCGGGACATTCAATTACTGGCTAATGTTATAGTTATAGTGATAGTGTATAGGGTCTGGAATCCACTCTGGAACTGAATGTCCCGAGTTCGGGAAATTCAATTCCTGCCCCTAGTTCTGGTGCTGGTGACTATCATAAACCCAGAAACTGAATGTCCCGAGTCAGGGAAATTCAATTCCTAGGGAGGAGGTCAGTGAAACTTTCACTGACCTCTAGGTAGAGAGTATAAGCTTACAGTGAGAATAATGAAATAGGGGAATAAGGTAAGAATAAGGTGGATTCCCCAACCAATGATTTCGCATTGGTCAGGGAATCCATTTATTTATTTAAGCACTAACTCACTAATGCATTAAAGCCCTAGAACAATCCACCGAAGAACGAGAATATGTTACCTATTCCGCCACCGCCGAGTAAACGCTTAATCAGTGGGATTAGGAGTATACCGAATCCCACCAGTAAACCAACGAGGTCATAGTTATTGCTTATGAAATCAACGAGTCCTTGAGCTATATACTGTAGTCCACTGAATATATCGCTTATCAGTGTCTGCACCGTGCTGGATATAGTGCTTGATAGTGTGCTTGACATTTCGGGTCAAGTAAATGATTGGGAAAGCTTTATAAATAGTTATTCATGCATCTTAACACGGGTATGTCATATATAAATAATGAAGAGAAAATGGAGAAATTAGCACATGCAATTGATGAGTTAAGGAATAAATTCGCTAAAATGGGTATATTCACTTACGTTGGCGTGAATGATGCCAGTAATACTAGCGTATTATACTTATCTATACGGATTGATGACATTGCTAAATTCGTTGTGAGTAGGGTAAGTGAGGATGTTAAGAGTAAGATAGGGGTAAACGGTAAAGTAATATCGAGTAATGGCATTACGTATTTAAGCCTAATCCTTGATTTAAGGAACGCCACTAAGAGCGATGTTGAGACCGCTGTTAATAATGCCGTTAAACTCTTACAGGACTACGCTAATGAGGGCATCTCCGCATCCATAATACCAAATGATGATAAGGAAGTGAATAAAGTGGCACTACTAATATCAATGAATGATTATGGTAATTACATTATTAGGACTGCACTTAGTAAGGTTGATAATAAGATACCTGTATCCATGATGATTAAATCAATTAATGCCGAGTCATTCGCAGGGTCATACATAGTCATAAAATTCGGCAGGGAAAGGAGTAAGGTGATTGGGTAATGAGTAACGTAAAGAACAGTGATAATGAGGAAAGCATTGAGAGGCGAAACTATAAGTCAATGATTAGGCTATCCCTAGCCAATCGATTAGAGGCTGACCCCAAAATCCTAGATTACATCTCAGACCTATTAACCACTTTAGTATTACTCATGAAATACCTACCTAGTGATGTTGGTACCGCTATTTTCATGTCAATTATTAATGCCTTACCAGAGGATAAGCAGTTTGAGTTTATTGTGAATTGGATGAGTAAAATGATTGAGAAGTATTATAGGTTACAGAGCATTATTGGTAGATTTGCGCCACCTAGTTCAGGTGGTGGTGATATAATGACTCAAATGTTCCGCTTACTTATGGAGGAGAAGAATAGGCAATCAATGATTACGCAAAGCAGTAATTCTAATCAGCAGAATGTTAAGGTTAAGATTGAGAGGAATGAGGAGTTAGAGAAATTACTCTTCGGTGATGAGGGTAATGGAGAGCAGAAGCAATAGGATTAAGCCGATTGGGTTAAAGACGGCAATAATCATGAAGGGCATAGTAGACCTAAGCATGAGGGGGTTGGGGGAATACGTGACTATTAGGATGAGGAGCGTGATGGATGAGTTAAGAATTAGGGATGTGGATAGGAAGAAGTATATTAAGGCGTTCATTATTGCGATGCGCCTTTTGGAGCCGTGTATTGTGTCTAGGATTGGTGGTAGGAATAATAGGAAGTACGTGATAAGGAGGGAGTGTATTTGGAGGTTGGTTGATTTGGCGAGTGATTTTGGGGATTAATTTTTTTATATTTATGCATGTGTTTTTTTATATTTGTCAAAGAAATAACTATTTATAGGTGTTTCCAGTAATCCTATTCATGGCGAAGAGAAGGGAATATAACCCAACAAAGACGCCTGCCAAAGTAGCGTTAGCCGTAATGGCTAACCTAGCTGGTAGGCTTCCGCCTGCAATGCAAGGTAATCCACTCATAGAGCTTAATGCAATGATGATAGCGAATACTGCTAGTCAGGAATATGCTGGAAAGATTGCGCCAATAAGTACTTTATGGAAGGATTTAATCAAGAAGTATAACATGTATGGAACTAGGGGAGCACTGCTTAGGATAATGGCGGGTTCACTATTGAAGTTCCAGCCTAGACCAGGTGGTGGTGTAGTGCCGTGCGCAGATATAACTAATCACTTGAATGCTATAGCGACTAAGGCTAGAATGGCTACTGAAATGGCTCCAGTGATTGATGAATTGCTTGGTTATGCTAGGAATCAGGGTTGGTGTACTGAGGCTGGTGGAGCGCCAACGGCTTAATCGCTTAAGCAATAATCCTTAATCATTTTTAAATTAATCTTTTTTTCTTTTTTCATTTTCCACCACTCATTCTTATCCTGAGTAATGCTTAAAAACATTTACTAATCATTATGTTATGCCGTGTATAACTTTGTCTGATGATGCTGATAAGAGTGGTTTTAGTTACCCGTATTTATCGATTTGTTCCCCACTGTATAGCCTTATTCATGGTCAGAGCAATATTGAGGATGCTGAGCGTTACACTAAGTTCATTAATTTGGTTCTAGGTATTGGTGAACCAACGTCTTTTGTTTTGCCTAACTCAATTTTTACTAGGGTTGATGTTTCTCTATATAAGCCTATCCTTGGTTCCGAGATTTATAATGCCTTAGTTGATACTATTACGTATAAGACTCCGAGAGGTGAGGTATCTGTGCGTAGGATTACTGATATTGATTCGTATATGGATGTGGTTAATACTCTTGAGCGTATTAATACTGTTTTAGTGAATGCCGATACTATTAGGAATGCGTCTTTATCGATTTATGATGCGTTGAAGGGGTTGAATACTGATGAGGCTAAGAGGGATAGGAGAATAATTTCATGCTTAACTAAGAGTAATTGGATTGATGTCATCAGTAAGTATAAGGATATTGTTAGGTATACTAAGAGTAGTGTGAGTGTGGCGTCTAGGGAAAAGGCTAGTAGTGAGTTGAATAAGCTTAATCTTAGTCCTAAGTTTATTGAGGAGGTGAGTAGGAGGGAGGGTAGGGTTAATGAGGTTAGTTTTTCTGAGTTGGATTTTGATAAGGTTAATGCTAGTATTGTTATTAGGGATAAGTCCCTAATTATTAATGCATCGGATTCCGAGATTTTTGATTTATTGCTTGGTGAGTTATTGGGCACTACTAATGTGAGTGAGTATGCTAACCTAACGCAGGGTATTGTGGTTGATGTTTTGCATGTGGCTTTTGAGAATATTAGTAGGTTGATGGATAAGGAAGCTAATGCGCTTATGGCTATGAAGCCTGAGAACCTTAGCTTAATTAATCATTTCTTGAATGCTGTTTTCCGCTTATTGCCGTGCTTATTCATGGAGAGGAGTAGGGCTGTTGAGGTGTTTAGTAATATTAATTGTGAGGGTAATACTCAAATTATCTCAGTAATTAATAGGGCTTTGGAGTTGATTAGGGGTGGTGAGTGTGATAAGGCTTATAATGAGTTGAATAAATTAAGAACGTTTTTATGATTTTTTTATTATTTGTTTTAGGTGTATGTCCATTGCCACATTCCTATATAGTATGTATTTGCTTGAAATGTAAAGCTTCCACTGGAGGAGAATAATGGCATTAATGATGGTACACCCGGTGTACTCCAACAACTATCATTTGCGTAATTATAAACAAGGAGTAGGCCGAAGTATACGTAATTAAATGATAGGGATGATGCTCCTGAGTTACCTGTTCCATTCCAATAAGAATATGTTGTTAACGTTAATGGATTGTTGGATGTTATGTATGGTGCATATTTATATTTAGGCAGTGCCTGAGTCATAAGGTCGAATACCCATAGACCTACCAATAGTGATGGTGCAGAGCTAGTTGGTGGTACGGGTTGCTGTGGGAATGGCTCTGTTGTGTAATATAATTGATTTTCCACTCCATTTCCATTATTATATCCATATATTGCTGCTAGCCATAAATCACTGCCAACAGTGTTGGAGGAGCAATTAGTTGGATTATTTGTTAATCCTTTTTCTGCGTTAGAGCATCCACCGCCTTGTATGGTTCCGAACCAATCATAGTATAAATTAGCTCCTTTTGGTATTGTGGATAGGTATGGTGCTCCTATTACTGCTGCTGATGCTAGTGGGTTTGGGTTTCCGTTATTCATTATATATACGCTATTGTGTTTACCAATCACTAGGTCTCTTATGTATTTTTTTAATTCATCGTATTCATGTGGTGCTTTGTGGTTTAGGTATGCTTTGTTTAGTAAGTGTCTTATTTCGTAGTCTGTGAAGTCTCCATCTAATTCAATTAGTGTGTGCCTATCCATTACTTTTACTGTGGGTTTCCTGTACATCATTTTCATATCACCATTTATTTATGATACTCCTAAATAAATGTTTATCGTTAATGGCATATTTATTTGTGGTTGGTAACTCATTCCTGTCCACTCTATTACTGTGCTGAATACTCCGCCTGATGCTAATGTGTTTGTGCCAATCAGTAGGTATGCAATTGATATTGTGAATGTTGTTGTTGGCATTGCCACGAATTGAATTGCTACTGTTCCATTGTTTTGACTGGTTCCACATAAAACACTTGGTGGGCTGGATGCTGGATTAATCCAGTTAGGTGTTGCACTACTTATTACGTTGTTTGTATCCATTAATAAGTCTAGGTTTCCATTAGCGTCTATGAATGCTATTCCCATGTATGGTATATTTATTACGTTTGCGCTGGTTGTTGAGAAGCATGTTTGTGTTGGTGTTTGGCTACCACTATTTGTGTATTGTGCTATTGCTGGTGTGCAACACCATTGACCACTACTGGTTTGTGGATAGAATACATTCATTAATGGTACACAATTAACATCTACTGGGTCTAATGCATCGCCAATTATTAGTGTCTTATTCCTTACCTTTATTCCGTGCTTCTTTGTGTAGTTTAGCCATTCAATTGGTATGTCCTCCTTCCTTAGCTTCCTATACCCTATACCATCTCTTCCTATTCTAATGTTATCTAATGCATTGCATGATGGTTTATTTAGGTATCCCTCATATATTTCTAGTAATCCTGCCATTTTTATCGGGTTCTTTATTAGTGTTCACTGTTTTTATGTTTTTCTCTTATCCGTGTTATTGCCCTACTTATTTGTTTTCTATATATATGTTTCTATTCTTTGGGGTAATGCTTAAAAAGACCAGTGGTTAAAATAGTTTCATGAGTAAGGATAAAGACCTATCGAGTTATAGGTTCAATAAGGAGAGCACTCTACAATTAATTGCCGTTGGTATTAGTAATCAAGTTTCAAAGGCTAGGGGAAGCGTAGTGAGTATTACGACTAGTAATATTCTTAGTAAGTTGAATGGGGATAAACCCATAATTGGTTTCGTGGCGTGGAGGAGCATTGTAAAGTATTTCCTTGATGCCTTAGTGTCTAGGGGATACATGAACGTATATAGGAAGGGTAATAAGAAGCCGTATAATACTGCTAGAGTGCATGTATACTTAATCCCTAGGAGGCTTAGGCATAATATTCCTAATCCACTCTTCAGCACTGACCCTAACTTGATTTATGTGTTTCTTAAAAGCGTATTAAGTAATGTTGATTAATTATGAATTAATTTATTGTGTTCTCTATTAATTTGGGTTAATTTTGTTAATGTTTTCCTGTAATTCGTTTAGTTCCATAATTGTTAAGCCTAGGTTCAGCCTCTCACTGGCAATGCTTGAAAGTATTTCTGGAGTGCTTTTAATCGCCTTAATAAGTAGGTCTATATGCCATAGTTCTAGTTCCTCATCGGATAAGTCTATTTTGTATGAATAGTTTTGTCCAGTATTGCTTTGTAGTCTGAAATCAACATCAACACCATCAATAATTATACTTGTTAGTTTCATTCCCCATATTTGGAATACTTCCTTTGATACATACTTACTTAACTCAACTGGCTTATTTAGTTGTAGCTCTATACGTATATTTATTTTTTCTTTTGCTTTGAATGGGTTATGTACTCGTTTATGCACTAAATTCTTGAATTCCCTATAATGATCAATATAATCATTATTAACATCAATAAAGGATTTAAGGTATCTGGACTCATTATTAATTTCATTGCTTGATGCATTATTGGTTTCATTAATTGAACCACTCAATAACTTCATGTTATCCTTAAGGTATTGACTTAATGCGTCAAATAGTGGCTTGAATTTATTTATTTCTTTCTCTGTTTCTTTATTCTCGTTTTTCTCTGTTTTTTTATTAGTCATACTCATCAATTACCTATGCTCTTCACTGGTTTTTAAGTTTTGCTGTTTTTTTCTTTTCCTAATTCCTCATCTTTATTTCTTGAATCATTGTTTTCAAGTATTTTTAATAAATTATCTATTTTGTCATCAATAATTAGTATTTCAAAATCCATGATTAATAATATTAGGTATATTAGTAAATGGTTTATTGTGATTATCATGT
>Ga0208429_100046_pt1 | contig 17465 bp, 24 predicted proteins | sample BED_virus_MetaG_FD_187134 | JGI IMG/M metagenome (GOLD analysis project Ga0208429, IMG submission 187134) | Hot spring microbial mat communities from Yellowstone National Park, Wyoming, USA - BED_virus_MetaG (SPAdes) (version 2) | ecosystem: Environmental > Aquatic > Thermal springs > Hot...
TAAAGGCTAATTCATTTGAATTGCCAGGCATATTTACAACATAAACATTATTGCTGCCATATTGTTGTACAAAATTAACAACCTGCTGATTTGTTATTTGTGTATTACCAACAGTTAAAGTATATTGTGGCTGAGGCACATAAATAAATTGACCAGTTTGTGGATAATAATACCAACCAGGCTTTAAACCCGAAGGCATTTGACCTTGTTGCAATTCTTGATATTGCTGTGTTGTTAAGGTTGGCACATTTGTAGACTGCAAAGAAATACCTCCTTGAGAGCTACCTACCTGGAATGTTACTTGATTGCCACTTGTAGTAGTTGTTATTGGAAATGTTTCATTAATAGAATATGTAGCTAAAGCAGAAGCATTTGAAGAGCCTGAAGATAGCAAAGTAGCCGTACCTTTTATATTATAGCTGCCTGCAGAGATAGAGCCAGACAAAACACTTTCAGAAGCCATAGGAATATTTACAGTTTCATTTATATTCAACCATTGACCATTATTATATAAAGGCGTTGTTGATTGTATTTGATATTGGCCATTGCCTAAATTTGTTATTTTAAGCTGAGCTCCATAAGGGTTGCCTGCAGATGGATTGCCAGTAGCATAAACAGTTATAGACTGGCCGGGCTGTAAATTAGCAATCTGCTGTAAAGCACCATAAGATAAAGAATAGCCAAATTGGCTTAAAGCGCCATTAAGTGCATTGCTTGCAGACATTATAGGCTGATTCCATACAACAGCAGTATTAAGGCCAGGGCCAGTCCAAGCTATTTGGCTTGTATAGGGATTAATAACATAATAATTTTCGCTAAGAGTAGGCGCTAATTGGCTATTCATATATTGGCCTGTTTGGTAATTTTTATAATCTACAACAGTCCAGCCATTTATGTTTTGAATTTCAACTGTATAATTGTTGTTAATATAGCCAACATATTGGCCTGTATTAGTTGGCGATAAAGCACCTAGATAGCTTTTAGAATTATATGTTATAACAATCTTATTGCCTTCAACAGAAACATTTACATTTTGAGCGCCATTTAGATTAATATTATATTGCTTTAATAAGTTAAATATTTGAGGCAAGGTTAAGCCGCCTGTAATTTGCAAAACTTCAGCGGCTTCTTGAGCATTTTGGCCATTATATAAAGGACCAAAGACTTGTGCAGGATTTACATTGCTATAAACTGGCTGTGCACTAACTGCTGGATTTTGTACAGCTAAATGGCCTAAGATTGCCTGAGTATGCTGAGCGGGTACCTCTTCAGAAACCTGTGCTTTGCTTGGATTTACTACAAGATTTTGTGAAGCATTAGCTGTAGAATTATTGCTTTGAGGTAGTTTGCCAAGTATTGCCTCAGTAGCTGTATGTGGAGGGCTTATAAATGTATTAGGCTTTGCATTTTGAGTTGTTGTCATCTTATCTATAAATCATAGCCAATCTTTTAACCTCTTCTTCACTCTTTTTTGTGCCTGAAGCTTTTAATGCATAAATTCTCTGGATTAAAAAATTATAAACCTGGCCTAAACCTTTTGCATCAGCTAAAGCTTTTGCATATTGGCCAGCAATATTTTTTACAATAGCAGGATTGTTGCTTTCTTTTATCATAACTTCAAACCTTTTTAATAAGGCTTTTGTATCCTGAGGGCCAGGCAATTGGCTTAATAAAATTACAAGCCTGCCATAAATTGTTCTTAAATTCCATTCAACTAATATAGGCCTAATTTCATTGCCATTAGCAATAGCAAAGTGGGATAGTAAAGCATTAATATTTGTGAAATCTGAAGCATCCAATAAGAAAGCCATAGCAGTAGCATCATAATCAGCAGATGTTTGCAAATGTGTTTTATTTGCGAAAAGCTTGACTAATGAATTTTTCCCAAAATATATGTTCTCAAATTTAATTATTTGAGGCATAATAAAAAAAGAAAGGAAAGGCTAGTAGCCAGCTGGTGCAGCGGCAACTACTGTTCTTGGCATTGCTAATCTCATTAATAAGTCTAGAATAATTATAAATACTCCAATGAATGCTATAATCTGTAATGTCATTGCTAATGTATTAACTGCTGTTGCTGCATAAGTTTCTGCTTGTGATACATAAGTTACTGAGCTTTGGAAAGAATTGCTTACGGTTGTTTGCAATGTAGAATTTGTTGGTACCTGACCAACTACTGCTTCATAGCTGTTGTATAATAGTGGATAGAAGAACATTCCTGAGACATTTACTATTCCTTGTCCTATCATTACGATTACTGCTGCCACTACTATTCCCAATGCAAAACCAATCAATGTGTATACTATATCCATAAATAAATATATTGCTTTTCTTACTTATAAATTTTTTGGTATTTTTTGTTACTTGTATATTACATAGAGCATAACTAAGGCATTACAAAAATTTATAAAGAGTAACACTAATATATATAGGTATGGAATTAGAAGTAAATTTCCTTAAGCCTGTATCTTTAGGTGGAGCTACTTTTATTAGAATCTCCTTTGGTATTATCGCAGCAAAGGATGCAGAGCTTGTAATCAAATATAGAAGCAAATTATCTAAGTTATTAAATAACACTTTAAAAGAGTTGCAAGAGAAATTTGGAAAAGATGCTTTTGTTGCAGTTAATTATACTATTTTTGCTGATGATACTACAAAAGAACCAAAAGAGATTATTATTAAAAAGATAACATATTGGGAACCATCTAAGATAATTTCAGAGCCAATTGTAGTTGAAAACAAGCCTGAATAAGATGGCTTTTGGCGTAGATACAAATCCTAGATTTGTACTTTTTTCTATAATTATTAGTATACTTTTTACATATATATTCTTAAAGCTTGGGTTATTAGCATCTCTATATACATCAAATCCAATATTTAGCTGGCTTGAGCTAATGCTGATGTTTGTGATTATTTTCAATGTAATCTATGCCTTAGCAGCATATGAAGCTAGTGATGCTGATGGAATAAATAAAGCGTATGCTATTGTTACAGTTGCCTTAATAATTGCAGCAATAGCTTTGAATTACTTAGGCCCAATCATTACAAGTATATTTAAGTAAAATGTCGGAGGATATTGAAGATATAAATGAACAGGATGAGTCTGAGAGGATATCAAAAAAATATTATGACTTTAGAGAAGTATATCAGTCAAAAGAGCAAGAAGATATTCTGCCAAATTTCTTAGAGTTTGATATATTTAAAAAGGTAAGCAAGATAATAGATAAGCCAGCAGAATCTATAATTATTGCAGACCCAAATAAGAAAGTAATTTTGGCTAAATTAGGCGAATTGATAGCCTTCTTTCTAAATTATTCAACTCAGCTTAGGGCCATATATCAAAAGACAAAAAATCCTCACCTGAAAGCTTTAATTGAAAGAGTTATTATCAAAAATGATTCATATCTAAATTCAGCTTTGGCCTTATACAAAAGCGAAGCCTCAATATATGATATAAAAGAACAACAGCCAGGCATATTGCCAATGAGTCCAGGCCAAACACCTTACATATATCCTAATTATGGACCTCAAAATCAGCAAAAGCAATAATAAAAAGCCTTTTAAGGAAGGCAACGTATATATAATCTTCTATTATCCACCTGAGATTAGAATTGCAGAAGATGCTGAGCTATTAAGGCTATTTAGAGGCTCTAAAGATATATGGACAGTAATTACAAAAGATGGCCAAGAGCAAACAATTGAAGCTATCTTGCTATTTTATGGCTTGCCTATTAGAAAAAGAGAGCTAGAAAAGTTAAGAGGAATGGATGATAAAGAGCTAGAAGCCTATTACCAAAACTCGCTGGTATATTTGTTTGGTACCTTAACAAATTACAAGAAAGGCCTTATTAAAAAGATCTTAGATAAATTAGCCTTTAAAAAGGTTACTGGCAAGCCTGCAAAAGTTAAAGATATTGCTGAAGATATTGAGATAAATCAAGGTGATGCTTTAGAGAGGGCCTTTAGTTATTATTTGCAAGTACAAAACTTAGGATCAATTTATGCTGAAGTAACTAAATCAAAAGGCTGGATTACAGGTGGCAAAAAGCTATTTTCATCTATTGCTGGAGCAGATGTAAGATCTGTTGTAAACTTTGGAGTTGCTATAGTAATAATTGCTGTATTAGTCTCAATGGTTCTATTCTTACATAATACCTTTACAACAACTTTTGGCACAATTCATCCTCCTACAAATCTAACTAATACAACAAATATCTCGGGCCATGCATATCCCTTAACTAATCCTATACAACCATGATGAACTATAAAGTTTTTAGCAATGATATCTTTTTTGAAACAGATCATATACTTGTCATAGATAAGGCTACAGGCGAAGTAAAGCATGAAATGAAAATATATGCAAATGATGGAAAAGAATTAAAAGAAATAAAAAGCCAGCAAGAGCTTAATCTTCTGCTATATGAAGTAGGCCAAAAAGTGCAAGAAGAATTTACCAAATTCTCAGCAAAGTATGCTAAGCCACCTATTGGCTATATTATGATTGGCAACATGATTCTAGAATACATGCTAAGCAGAAATAATGTAATACTTATAGCCTATGCAAATACCTCGAGAGTAGAAAATGAAGTTACTAAAGATAATGATAAGATTATAATAAAATCTAAAACAATTATAAATAAAGAGTGGAATTTTGAGAGCACACAAGACCTAGCACCAGAAGTAAAAGATGCCTTAGCCAAGACCATAGAGAAAGCATTAAAGAGTGCTATGAATGTGCTTAAGCAAAAAGCTTAAAAAGATAGTAATTAATATATAGTAATATGTTTGCTAATGTTACATATATACTGAATCCATCTGCTGTATCAAATGTAAACTTTTATTTGCCAATCTTGCTAGCTTTAGCATTATCGCCATTCATTATATGGCTCCTAATAATATTCTTAGTAAAAAGCCCAAAGAAGAGATTCTTCTTAAATTTGCTTACTCTATTATATACTGCATTCTTAATATCTTCACTATTGCCAGCTTTCTTAGGCTATAGCTTAACACAAATATACCAATTGATTAATCTTATAAGCGATCCAGCAATGGCCTTGCAATTATTCTACTTAGAATATGAATTAACAACAGTATATACTGTAGCTACAACCTTTGGAATCTTCTATTATATGATAGGGGCTTTGGTATTAATAGCTGATGCAGCCTTGCTATGGAAATCTCAGTAGGCAAAATCTTTTTTATTGCTATTCTGATTGCCTTAATTGCTATCTATATACTTAAAGGCCTGCTATGGACTTCTATTGCATTAGCTGCAGTTATAATATATGTTGTACCAGGCTATATTATTGCAAAGAAAATATATAATTTCTTTAAAAAAGAGTAAGCTTTAGGTTTTTGCCTCATTCTTTATTGCTAATATCTTTTCAAAATCTTCTTTAGTTTTTGCATTTAAATAATTTGTTAATTCCCAAAATATAGAATCTACAGCTGCTATGTTAAAAAATCTAGTATCTTTTAAGGCATCTACTTCTTTATAATATTCATCTAAAGTTTTTAATAAGGCTTTCTTATCTTCAACATCTAAATCTTCAAATATTCTTACATATAATTTAGCATCATAAATTAGGCTATATAGCTTATTTATTATAGCTGAGGCTACATTTGGATCTGGCTTTGCTAGATAGCTTGAGCAATATATTGTATATTCTATAATATCTTTTGTAATTTCCTGCTCTAAAAGGCCTTTTAATATCATCTTATGTTATTTCATAATTACCAGGCCTTGGCCTTGGCACTGGAGTTTTATAGTTAAATATAATGCTTACCTGCTGGATTAATGTAAAGTAAATATCTAATAGTTCAAGATATGTTAATTGAGAATTTGAAACAACTCTATTAAATAATGCTGTCAGCTTTGCTTTTGCCATTTTTACACCTTCTTGATCTTGCTCGCTCATGCTATAACCCCATGTAGATGCTAATAAGGCTAAAGCATAGCTTATGGCAGCCCTTAGTTTATTTCTTAGCTCTTCTCTATCAAAAGTTTTTGTATCTGCAGATATATCTGAATAGGTTAGAAGATCTACTATTTGCCTAATTACATTGCCAAAGTCCATTAAAAACATAACTTTTAAGTCTGGCACTTGATACGCATACTGAGTTGTTTCATCCATATTTATATTATATGTTACTAGACTTTATAAATTATATGGCCAAGATTTGCCCCAATAATTGATAGGCTTCTTTATATTGTGCTAAAGTTAATAACTTATTTTCTCTAATGTAAGCTAGCTTATCAAATATTAATTTTTTATATTCATCAACCTTGCTTGAGTTGCAAACAGCTAAATAATTTAAGGCTATAATAAAGGTCTCTTTTAAATGTGCTAGAGTGCTATCTTTAATTAATATCTTATCATTACCTGCATTCTTCTCTTCAACCTTTTTAATAATTTCTTGCATTTTATTAAGCCTTTCTACCAGTTCTTCCCTTAATTTGTCTTTAGGTACTAGTATATAATCTATATATGTAACACCTTTTGCCATATAATAAAATTTATAGGGACCTTCTTATAAATATTATAGTATGCTTGAAAATGTAAAGACTGAGTTACTATCTATAAACTACACACATAATTATGTAACTTTTTTGGTAAGAATACCCATGTCAGATATACTAGCATTGCAAAAATATGGCCTATTAAAAACGCCTTTAAATAAAGAGAAAGAGCCTGAATTGCTAAGAGAATTAAAAGAAAAGTTAAAAGGAGATAGAAGCATAAGCAAGCTAATAAAGCAAGAGCTTGATAAGGCCAACCGCTATATCTATATATATAATCTAGAAAAGGAAAAGATAAGACTAGAGCTTTATCAAGTTAATATAGAAAAAGATGCTGTTTTGCTTTATTACAAAGTAACATTCATTTTAAAGAATCAGCAAAAGTAATCTTTATACTTTTTCTAAATCTTGCATCTACTTGCTTATAGATTATTGCTAAGGCATTGCCAATTAATAAAGAAACCCAGCCAGGAACTGTGAAAGGGCCAAGCCTTATTGTTGGCATATATATATTGAATAGCATCAGCACTATACTCACTATAAAGAGTATTAATAAAGAGTATGCTATAAGATGCACTATTAGGGCATATGCCTGCATCTTGCCTTTTTTATATAAATTTTTGTAGAAATACTCTAGATTATTTTCATCAAAATCTATATCTTTTTTTGAATTGCCTTGTATAAGCTTGCCTATTATCTTATTTGCTATATCCTGGAATTTCTCACTATTTAATATTAAGCCTAATCCAAAACCTACCAAAATGCCTACAAATAAGCCTACCATGAAATATATATACAAAAACTTATATAAAAGTGTTACACAATATATAAAATAATGGGAGATGTTACTATAAGGCATACTATTTATGAAAAGAATACGGGCGAAGGCTTATATATTGTAGAATTTATAAAGAATGAATATATAGCATACCTCAAAGATAGCCATCGTATAAAGGCCAGTGATGAGCCAATTGCCAATGAAAAAGATTTAGAAAGGTTAGGTGTTTATTTGCTAAAAGGCCTTAAAGATACAATAGGCTATGCTGAAGGAAAAACAATAAAGATAATAAGATATTTTTATGATGATAATATATTAAAATCAGATACATTTAAGGCCTTTATTATACTGCTAGAGGCTTATATAATTTATCGCCAAATATTCTTAAGTGCTGCAGCAAAAAGCCCTGCATTAATTGATTTCTTTGACAATATAGCCAAGCTTGAGATATATAAAATACTATTTAAATACCTTGCAAATGCAAAGATGCCTAGCCTTAATACAGAAATTGCAAAGATAGATGAAATATTTGCTATATTAGATAGCTATAAAAGCATATTGGATAAAGAAACACAGGATATATTTATTGTTGGCGATTTATATAAAAAAGTTGTTGAAAAAATATCTACTCAGGCTTTATAACAAATTCATCTATTTTTGTATACCAATCCCAACGGCCTGCTACTAAAGCTCTTGCTAGCTCCTCTGCAGGCTCAATGCCAAAGGCTCTAAGCTTCTTAGCTATCATTACTGCATAATTATATCTTCTAGAATCTAGATCTTTTGTTGCTTCATCTGCATTTACAACAGTCTTATTTATTTGATTTTGAGTATAATCCTTCATAGCTATTAGGTATGGCGCCAGTAATATTTTTGGCAAGATATATTTCGCTAGAGTTATTTGCGTAGTATTAATATCTACAATGCTTAGTCTATCCCTTAAGGCATCTCTATGGTTTGATTCTACATCTCTAGATTCTAAGAAGGCTTCTAAAAAGCTTAACGTATCTGGATACTTAATGGTTACATCTATATTGGCAACCTTTAATAAATCTTTATCTATATTGCCTAAAAGAGCAAAGCCTACATACCTTCTTCTCTCAATATTGCGCTCTTTTTTGCCTTTTGCAGAAGAGACTTCTGCAGTCCATTTGCCTTCACTCATACCAGATTCTGCATATGAAAAGAAATCTTCTCTAAGATCCTTTACTTTTAAGGCTTTATCAAAGGCATCTATTACTATATAATCTTTAACAAACACAATGCCATACTCGCCAGTAGCTCCATTATATACTGCACGAGCTCTTGTTGGAAATCTTGACTCAAAATCCATATTAAAAACATTTAAATAAGATAAATAAAATTGAGTCTTACCAGTGCCTGGATATGTAAACTGCAATATATTATTATACTTATTTGCCTTTCTGACTGGCACTGCATATAAGCCTAAGACCCTTGGCAAATATAGCTTTATCAGATCATACCTTGCATCTGTTGCATAAATGTTGATGCCAATGCTTAAGATATGCAAATCAAATAGCCAGGTTTTTGGCATTAAATCTTTTAGCTCTAAAAGCTTTTCTTCTGCAACCTTTTCGCCCATTACCGGAAAGTAATCCTTTATAATTATTCTTATATCTTTTTCTATTTCTAATTTATGCTTAGGCTTGTTTTCCCTGCCTTTTTTGATCTCATACTCTAGCTCCATTACAAACAAAATATTTTCTCTAAGATCTTTAAGCACTTGCCTTATACTTTTATTACTGCTTAATTTATCCAAAAAGATATATGCTGTAAAGCCATTTTGTAATCTTAGTCTCACTTCATTAAGGCTGACTATTTTATAGCCTTTTACAGGGCCTACATAATTTACCTTGCCTTCTTCTAGCAATGTTATCTTAAAATCTTCTTTATTTTCTTCTTGGCTTAATACTACCCAATCTATTATTGCTGGATCGGCATCTACTAAAAAAGGCTCATATTCTTCTAAGCCTTCAGGTATTTTTGAAATGCCTTCTTCTATTACATTAATAAATGCTGGATGCTTTAGTATTTCATTCAAGTCTACCATGGCTCCACCAAATAATACCTTAGGCTTATAGCCTGATTTTCAACAGTATTTTGAAGATTCTCATTTTGCTCTTGAATTGCTTGGCTTCTTAAGACCTTAAAATACCTTTCTATGACTTCAATATATTCTTTTACAAGAGCTTTAATATCTTTTTGTTCATCCATAAGCTTTTCTAGCAAATCTAATAGCTTATCAATATATATTGCTCTTGCTGATTCATCTATGCTTGCTCTCTCATTTAAATCCCTTATAAATAATATAATTAGCTTAAATAAGGCTTTTTCATAATTGCCAGCATCTATTAAATCTCTTAATTCTCTGGCAACATATCCCTCCGGCACTATATTTGTAAGTATTTCTGCTTTTGCTATATCTAAAAAAGCTTCTTTTATGCCTATCTTTATTGTTCCAGTCATCTTATTCAAATATTGCTTCCTCCAAGAAATTGGCCTCTTCTTTTAGATTTTGTGCCAACATTTCATTGCCCCAAAGCATTGCATTTAATCTTGCCACTTTTGTATATTTTAATAAAACCCACATAAACTTTTTTGTTAGTACTTCAATGCTTTTGTTTGGCAGATGTAATAAATCTAGTATTCTTACTAATTGATCTATATACATCCTCTTTTCATCTTCGCTAAGGTTATATACTTCTATAATTGCTTTTATCAAATATATTACCATAAAATGCAATGCCTCTTCATATTGTTGGCCTTCTATATGTGCTTCTACTGCTTCAGCTCTTCCTCCTGTTGGCATTACTCCAGCCTCTACTTCTATATCTAAAAGCTTTGTATATATCTCTTTTGTAACACCTTCCATGTATAAATATATTCTCCAAAAATCTTATAAACCTTTCCATGTATAATAAATATACATGGAGGAATACAAGCCTGTATCTGTGAATGCCAATGTAAGGTACCCAAACCAAGAGGTATACAAGCGGCTAAAAGTAATCTCCGTAGAGACAAGCATATCTATGGGAGAGCTATTGGGAGAGATGGCAGCATATATATTAGAAAACCAGAATAGGCTAAATGAAATAATAGAGAGAATCAAAAGAAGATGGAAGCAGATGCTAGGATCATCAATGCAATAAACAAAATACAAGAAGGCTTAGAAGAGCTAAAAAAGGCATTAGATTTTAATAAAAATAGCCAAGGCAATAAAAAAGGCAAATTAGATGAAGAAGACGAAAAGATAATAGATGAAATACAAAGAATATTAAAAGAAGGCGGTGGCAAAGCAGAATATAAAACACTAATAAATACCTTTAAGAAAGATCTGCAAAGGTTTTACAGAGTATATGGCTATCTAAGGAAAGCAGGCATAATAGAATACAAAGATAAATGGGTTTATATAAAAGGCTTAGATGAACAAGAGCCTGCAAAAAGTATAACGCCTGAAGAAATAAAAAACCAAATATTAAAAGAATTAGAGCAAAGAAAGGTAATGCCTTTAATAGAGCTAGAAAAGAAATATAAAGACCAAAAGGCAATATTTGACCAAGCCTTAAAGGAATTGCAAGATAGTAAAAAGATAAAAATAGTAAATAATTATGTAAGCCTTGAAATGCAAAATATGCCAAAGCAAGTTAATAAAGAGGCTATAAAGCTAAAAGAAAGGCTTGAGCAATTAGAAAAGAAAAAGCAAGACTTAGAGGAAACAATAATGATTATGAAAAAATTTGGCCAAGATAAGATAAAGCCAGATTTATTAAAGGAAAGAGAAGAAGAGCTAAGTAAAGTAATGGCTGAAATAGCCCAAATACAGCAGCAAATATATGGCCAACAATGAGCGCTATAAACGTATTGCATAGCCTGGCTGAAAATGCTGAAGGTGAAGGCTTTTATATTATTTTTTATAATAAGGCCAGATTTATAGCATATGCCAAAGATAAGCAAGAGCTAGAAAGGCTAGCAAATATAAAAGGCGAAATAGATGATGACCTATTAGAGCAAAGTGGCATATATCTGCTAAAAAATATTAGAGAAGCCTTTCACAATGCTGAAGAAAAGACAAGAAAAATAATAAAATATTTAACAGCTAGTGATGAGGCTATGAATTCAGAGGCCATGAAAATATTTATAATAATGCTCACAGCATATCTAGCATACCAAGATATATACTTAACAGCAATAACAAGAGACCCAACGCTAATAGATTTCTTTAAAGATAATAATCAGCAAAATACAAGGCTAGAGCTATTGCAAAATTTATTCTTGTATATAGTAGGTTATAAAGGGCTAGAGGCTAAGCTAAAAATATCAGAAAAATATGCTGAAATAAATGTAGCCTTAGAAGAACTAGATAAGAATAAAAGCATACTAAACAGAGATGCAATAGATCCGCAGATGGTAATAAGCCTATTTAATACTATAAGAAAGTATCTAGGGGAAAAGGCATGACCAAAAGCTTTATAAACTTTTTGAGGAATATATATAGTATGCAAGAAGTATCTTGGGGGGCATGGAATGTAGGGGTCGGAGGTGATTGTATAGATAGGTTGGTATTTGCCTCCGACCCTGATTATGCATTTATTGCTGGGGCTTTTGATGTTGTCACTTTTTGGAGGCAATTATGCGTAACCCGGGGGGGTCAAAATACCCCCCGGGGATTCGATTGTACGTCTCTAAAAGGTAGTAAAAAGTTGAGCGTGAGTTTGATATTACTTGAAAGTGATAAAAATTAAAGCCTTATAATACCACCACCACGGTCTCTAGCATAAGGCTTATAAAGCTTTTGCTAGCATAGCCAGATTGCCAAGCCTTTGCAAAGCCTTAGCAGACTAGCTCAAAAGCCTAGCCAAGCCAAAGCCTTATAGAGCTTATAGAAGCCAAACTTCTAGTGGCCAATAAATGTTTTAGAATTTTTACTTTTAATTTTAAATATGCTTAAAAATGTTTAAAATAAATTCAAATGGCATACTTGCATCTACCCACAAAATAAATCGGGAGCTCATCTGCTAATCGCTCCCACATATGTCCGTTTACTACACGCCATCACCTCCTTACTTCCCGGTTACTATTATATTTGTTTTTGGCATTTATAAGCTTTTTTGGGCAATTAGTAACTTTTCCACAAGGCATCCTTTATTCTGTCTATTATTTTATCTTTGGCTGAGGCAATTCTATAGTAATTTATCATATGCTTAAAGCTGCTATAGCCCATATATACTACTAGCTCTTCTGGTGTTAGGCCTCTTGAAAGCATATAATCTATAAAGGCATATCTAAAGCTATGCGGATTTATGCCTAAATTGCTTCTTATAAAATTATAATAATTTTTCTTATTTATTTTATCTAGTATATCTGAATATTTTTTTAGCTCTTCTGCATAATCCATTAGCAAAGGCGGAATTATTATAAGCCTTTCTTGCTTGCTTTTTCCAGCAATTATTTTTAGCACTTTTTCTTTTTTCTTTAAGAATAGTTGCATGCCTTTTATTGCCTCTGTAGACCTTAAGCCATTGGTTAGCTGCAGGTAGGCTATGGCAAAATATAAGAATCTGCGAATATCTAGCTTTTTGCCTGTGCCCATTTGTAGCTTTTTATACTCCATTTCTATATTGGTCTTAATCTTTCTTAATGCATCCTCAAAGGCAATTCCTTTGTACCAATGCTTTACTTCGCTGCCTTGCTCTCTAGCCCTTCTTACAATTTCATCAAAATATTTTTCAAAGGCTCTTTGCTCTTCATCCATATATATTATATAGCTTTTGGCTTTTATAAAGTCTTTGCCTTTATGGCCTTTGTTAAATGGCTTGTTTTTTGCTGGCCAAAAAATCTTTGCAAATCTATTTGCTTTTATTTAGCAAAGTCTTTGCCACAAAAGACTTTAGTCCCAAAGTCTTGCTTTTAGCCTGGCTCGCTATATATAATATAGGCAATAAAAAAGAAAGAGGCAAATATAATAAAGATAGCTATATAATGCCTTGCCTAGCCTTGCCTATTCAAGCCTTATGTAAATTAGTAGCCTTTTTATTTGTGCTCTTCTTTATGCTCTTCTTTTTTTTCTTTTCTTGCCATGTTTAATATATTGCTTTAAGGCCTTATAAATTTTTTCTTTTATAGCCTTCTTGCTTAAGCACTTCCATTATATTGAATATAGGCATTCTTTTAGCAAGTACATCCTGGTAATTCTCTATATAATCTAAAAGGTTTTGGTCTATTCTTTTAACGGTTAAGATATAAGTGCCATCTTTTCTTTTTTCTATGTCTATATCACCTATATTTTCTATGCCAGCTAGCTGTGAGGCTCTTGTAACCCTTAGCTTTATTTCTTCAATATTGCCATATTCATCTTTAAGTATATCTGGATAGCCTTCAATTAGTTTTGTTATAATTTTAATAAAGGTAGATCTAGCTGAATCTTTTATTTCATATATATCTCTCATTAAAGCCTTTGTAGCATAGCCAAAATCTTTTATTTTCTCATATATATTGTAAAGCTCGCCAGATTCATGCAATATAAAGAAATGTGGAAAGATATAATCAGGTATAAACCTTCTGCCTCTATCCAAAACCAATTCAGGCTGGTCTATTGAATATGTTTTGCTTAGGAATTCCATTAGGAAAGGTATTTTATATTGCTTATAAAATGCAGCCCAACTTATATAGCCTTTATCATTTGATGGCTTTTTATTAAATAGCCTTTTATATTCTTGTTCATATAGATCCCATAATGGATGGCCTCTATTTATTACTTCATTCCATAAATATATTACAGCCTTAAACCTTTGTTGTACTCTTCTAGCCAATTGGTTAGGATATTGTGTATTAACAACATGTATTAGCCTCCATGCTCTAATTTCATAAACATATCTTAATAGCTCTGTAACATCCTTAGACTTATCTAAAAATATATCAAAGATATTATGCGCTTCATCTAGTACAATCGGATGTGCTATTTGCCTAGGTCCCCATTCAGGATGATGCTTTACCAAATAATTGTGATAAGCAATTCTCTTTGGATACTCTTGCAATAAGTAAATTAGATCTTTGTAAGCCCAATCCTCAATTTCTTTATCAGTGTAACCTAGCTTTTCCATAATTTTTTTATAGAAAACTATAGATAAAGAAGACTTGCCTGTACCTGGATAGCCTAAGATTAAGAACCAATAATCCTGTGCAATATCATCTGTAGTTAATTCAACTATCTGGTCTGCAATATTTTCAATAAACTCTTTAGGCTCAGCAAATAGATCTACCCTTGTTTTTAGCAACTCTTGCCAATAATTGCTATTTCTTAAATGCCTCTGAAATACCTTAGAATATTCAAATAAAGCTCTTGTGTCTATGTCCATGCTATTGGAATGAAGAAATTATTAATGTTATAGCCAATAATAGGCCTATTACCGATAAATAGCTTATTACAAAGGATATTGGCACGGCAATCCAGTTAATGCTTTTTAATGCCAGCATTAGCAAGCCTATTATAAAATCCCACATTGCCAAATTCCTAAATAAAATAATTAAATTTTCAGATCTTGGCGCTTCAACTATAGCTAATAATGCATCAAATACAAATACAGCCATAACCCAAGCAAAAGGCGTTTGGAATGTTATAAATTGATAAAACTGGCTAAATAATTGGCCTGCTGGAAATGTTGTATTTAATTCTACTGGAGGAAATGGGTTAGTCATCATAATTTAACAAAGCCTAATCCAAATAGTATTACCCATAGGCTTACAATTATTACCACGGCTATTGCTACATATATTATGCCAGCTATTGTAATTGATATTACGCCTGCTAAAGGTCCTAAGGCTGGAGCTAGGTAGCCCAATATTGTTGAAACTAATGCATTTATTATTGTTGCTGATTCAAACATGCCATATACTAAATAGCCTGTTAATAAAACAATTTCAACAGGGAAAGATAATGGGTTTGTTACTATTGAATTTAATGTGCTTTGTATATTTTGTGCTGTTTGTAATTCAGCCTGTATATTTGTAAATACAGGTCCCACACCTGGCACATTAAATGATGCTAATATTGTTGAAATAAACATCATTACTAAGATCATCTTAAAGAATATGGTAGCAAATTTAAATACAGGTTGCTCTCCTAAAGCTCTCTCTACAAAGTATTTTATAGCAAAATCATATAGGTAAATTACTAAGAAACCTGATAGCAATAGCAAGGGTATAAATGCTACATTGAAGAAAGATGCAATTATTAAGGCTCCGGCTAGGATAAATATTGAGATAAGTATTTTCCAATAATGTTGATATGCACTAAACCATTCATATAATAAAGCTAGCATGATTATCCATGAAATTATATATGGAATTGTACCATAGCCTTTGTAAGGTGGGTAATATAATACTTGTTGTAAGCCATTTGTATAACTTACAGAAATTACAGCATATTCATTTTCAGTAAAATTAAAGCTAGGTGGATTTGTGATTAGAATATTTGCAATATTTGAATTAACCGATGTTAAATTATATGTTTGGACTATATTTGAATTATTATAAAGTTGTACATAAATTGAATTTATTTCATAAGGTGCTTGAATTACTAGCTCGGGATAACCATTTATATATGTTAAGTTCACATTTGCTCCTGTTAATGTTACATTAATATAGCTTGTAACCTGGTTTTGTAATTGAGCTATTAATTGATCAATTGATATAGCTTGTTGTTCTGAACCTTGAACTGTTGTTAAGAAAGTATTATTAACTCTTATAGAATATAATGCTCCAGGCCTCATTAATACTGAAGCATAATATTCATTTGTTTGATATAGATTTAGATAAGAACCCCACAAGTAGCATCCAGTCTGTGGGTTTTCTACAGCAATTAATGTATCTTGATAAGGCTCAGATCCTACTAGAGGATTCTCATAATATGCTAGAGATATATCTATCAAGCATATAGGCCATTGGAATCCATAATTAGATAATAAGTTGGTGCTAAAGGCTTCACTAGAGGAAACTCCTTGCACACTTTGTGAAATTATAATAGTATCACATGTAGAATTGGTCCAGAGATAAAAAGAATAAATGCTCATGCTTGAATTAGAGTATATTACAGTACTATTTGTGCATTCTACAGATACTGTATAAGTTAAATTCGCAGGAACATTACCTGTATCTTCCATATACATATTAAATTCATTGTAATAGTAAGGCCCTACAGAATATGAGTGCGTTGTAGTTAATCCAGCAGGATCAACACATGTTAAATTCCATAAGAAATCATAGATAGGTATTTGAGAAATAGGCCAGGTATATGTTGCAGAAGAATTGCTAAGGATTACAGAAGTAGTATTAACTAAATTTCCATTATCATAAAGAGAGATATTACATGTAACATTTGGAAAAAGATCTTCTTCACTTACTGTATAATTTAAGCTGATTGGTGAAGTATAAATTGAGACTGGAGGAATATTTGCTGTTAAGTTTACGTTTATAGAATATTGCAATGGTTCAAAAGCTATATTGCTAAAAGATTGAGTATCATATAAAGTAGATCCACTAATATAGTTCATAACATTACTCTGTAATATTGAAGTAAGATTTACTAAAGCTGTTTCTGGAGTTTCTATATAATTGCATTGTAAAGCAACTTGCAAAGTTTGACCAGTAATATTATCATATACAGTTAAGGTATTATTTGATAGCATACAATAGTACGTTATATTTAAGTTGGAATCATCTAGATTTGTATAGTTTACATTATTGTAATAATAGTAAGACTGTAGTGTTGCATTAAGTTGGTCTAGCTGGATAGCAAAAATATCAGTTGCAGTTACAGTCTTTCCTGATGTTTGTCCATAAGCTACTACAGTTAAATTATAGGTACCTGATTGATTGAGTAAGTAAGGGATAGTAGATGGAATTGTTAAAGTCTGAAATGCATTTAATTGAACAGTATTGGTTGCTATTTGTGTACCATTTAAATAAACTGTATAATTTACATATTCAGAAAAAGGATCAAATAAGGTAACATTAAATTGAAGGTTTGTAGAAGTATTAACTGTTACTGTTGGTACTAATGTAAATAATATTGAAAAAGATGGCATTACACCATTAGGTGGATAAGCTCTTACTCTAAACCACTGAACAGTAATTGACCCAGAATTAGAG
>Ga0208429_100050_pt1 | contig 17233 bp, 21 predicted proteins | sample BED_virus_MetaG_FD_187134 | JGI IMG/M metagenome (GOLD analysis project Ga0208429, IMG submission 187134) | Hot spring microbial mat communities from Yellowstone National Park, Wyoming, USA - BED_virus_MetaG (SPAdes) (version 2) | ecosystem: Environmental > Aquatic > Thermal springs > Hot...
GGCCAGGATCGTGGCCATAGATGATCCCAACAACCCAACCGGCTCTCCACTCTTGGAGGCAAAGGAGGAATTAATTGGAAGTCTCTGTGAGGAAACCAAGGGACTCGTGTTAATAGATGAGGCCTACTACGAGTTCTCTAACTATACAGTAGCCAAAATGATTCATAACTATCCCAACCTAATAGCCCTACGAACGATGAGTAAGGCATTTTCCATGGCAGCAATGAGAGTTGGTTACCTAGTGGCTGATAGGGAGATAGTCAACGCGCTATTGAAAGTTTCAACACCTTTTGATATAGCTTTACCTGGAATCGTGGCAGGGATAGCAGCTCTAGAGGCTCCATCTTATGCCAAAAGGGTGGCCAATGAAGTATCTGAGAATAGGGAGAGGTTGAAGGATAGTCTCAGGAAATTGGGACTTAAGGTGTACGACTCGGTTACGAACTTCCTTCTGGTCAAGTATAAGGGAGATTTACTCACCCCCTTAATTAATAGGGGTATAATCATAAGGAAGTATGGAACCGACCTGTATAGAATCACAGTGGGAAGAGAAGGAGAGAACCAGAAACTTCTGACGGCGTTGGGTGAGATCCTTGAAAATAGCGGTTCCAAATAAGGGTAGACTTCAGAGGCCGGTTCTTGACCTCCTCTATGCGGTGGGAATAAGACCTTTGGCATCCGACGATAGGGCACTTATAATCCCGACCAGTTGGGAGGGCGTTCAGCTGGTGATGGTGCGAACAGAGGACATACCCAACATAGTCGAAGCTGGAGCGGCGGAACTGGGTATAACCGGTCTGGACTACGTTGTTGAGTCAGGAGCCTCGGTGGAGGAATTAGTAAAACTTGACTTTGGTAGAGCCAAGATAGTTCTCGCCCTACCCATTAATTGGAACGTGGAAGACCCAAGTAAGCTGGACAGGGAAATAAGGATAGCCACGAAGTACGTTAACATAGCGACAGACTATCTCAGACGAAAGGGAGTAAAGGCGAAATTGGTTAAAATAAGCGGTGCGGCTGAGGTCATGCCCTCCCTCAATGCAGCGGATGGGATAATAGACGTTACCAATACCGGTACCACGCTCAGGCTACATGGACTTAATCCAATAGATGACGTGATGGAAACTTATGCGGTTGTCATAGGAAACAAGAACTGGATGAAAAGTGAGGATGCCGACAAGGTGAACATGGTTTTGACCATGATAAAGGGTACGATAACTGCCCGTGGAAAGAAACTGCTCCTCATGAACGTGCCAGATAGGAACTTGGACAACGTGATTTCCTCCCTTCCTGCTATGCTGGCTCCAGCGGTAACGCGGCTCAGCCGTGGAGATGTTTGGGAGGTGATAACTGTGGCGGACGAGAAGGAGCTTCCAGAGGTGGTAGCACTTCTCAAGGGAAGAGGAGCTAAGGACATACTTGTAGTCGATATAGAGAAGGTGATAAGGTGAAGCTTATCCCAACATTGGACGTGAGCAAAGGCGTGGCGGTAAAGAGAGTAAAGGGCGTCCCTGGAACTGGACTGAGCCTGGGCTCTCCTAAGGATGTGGCCCAATGGATCTTGGATATGGGATATGAATCTCTCCATATTGTGGACCTAGATGCGGCAGCAGAGGAAGGTAGAAACACTGAACAATTGATAGAGGTGTTAAGGCTTCCATTCAAATGGATACAGATTGGAGGCGGAATAAGAGATGTAGAAGTGGCATCCCTCTACTTGAGGGCTGGGGCTAGCGCGCTTGTTCTCTCTACTTTACCTTTCACAGACCCCGTGAGGTTTAGGTCAATTTTGGCCAATATAGGAGGAGACAAGCTGCTTGTATCAATAGATTACAGCGACGGTAAGACGTTGTTGAAGGGATGGAGGAAAGAGGGTATACCATTGGAGAGGGCAATAGAGATCGTTTCTGAATTCAAGTTAAGGGGGACAATTCTAACCCATGTCTCCAGGGAGGGAACAAAGAGTGGCGTGGAACCCGAGGCCCTGAAATTAGCTCCGGCCTTACCTGGAATAAGGGAATATGCGGGGGGTGTGGCGGAGCTGTCTCATCTGCTTCAACTTAAGGAAGCGGGATTTCATGCAGCCCTGGTGGGAATGGCATTTTATGATGGCAAGCTCAGGGGTGTTAAAGATGTCTAGAAGTATAACCAAGAGAAGGGAGACAAGGGAAACACTAATTGAGCTCTCAATAAACATAGACGAACCTGGGACCGTAGAAGTGAAGACTCCAGTTCCCTTCCTCAACCATATGCTTCATACTCTCCTTTTCTACATGAGGGCCACAGCTTCCTTAAGGGCAGTGGATAAGCTGGGATACGACGATCATCATATAGTGGAGGATTCAGCAATACTAATTGGAGACTCCCTTAGGGAATTACTTGGTGACAGAAAAAGGATAACCAGATTTGGTAGCGCAGTGATTCCTATGGATGACGCGTTAATTCTGGCTGCCGTTGACATCTCTGGAAGGGGAGAGGGTTTCGTCTCCTTGAACTTACAGAGGGAGGAACTGGGGGGAATGGCCGCAGAGAACGTGGAACACTTCATGAAAACTCTGGCCAAAAAGGCGGAACTAACTCTACACTTAAGGCAGCTAGATGGTCATAATACACACCACATCATAGAGGCCTCGTTCAAGGCAGTTGGCGTTTCTATTTTCTTAGCCACAAGAAAAACCGAAAGTGAAATAATGAGTACCAAGGGGATGCTATGACGACCAAGAGGATCATTCCATGTCTTGATGCAAAGAACGGAAAGGTAGTAAAAGGCATAAACTTCCTGGGCCTTAAGGATAAGGGAAATCCGGCCGAATTGGCTCAAAGGTATGAGGAGGAAGGTGCCGATGAGATAGTCTTCTTGGATGTAACGGCCACCATGGAAGATAGGGGCGCTCTCCTTGATTCGGTTAGGTCAACCGCCAGCACGATCTCCATACCCCTCACTGTGGGAGGAGGAATTAGAAGTGTTAAGGATGCTTCCACCCTGTTCTCCGCAGGAGCTGACAAGATCAGCGTAAACACTGCGGCTGTTCGAAATCCGAGTTTGGTGACAGCTATAGCCAGAGAATTCGGTTCGCAGGCAGTCGTAGTGGCTATAGATGCCAGAAGGGAGTATGATAGATGGAAAGTTTACGTTAGATCTGGGACTGAGGCAACCCAATTAGACCCAGTGAAATGGGCTAAACAGGTGGAGGAGGCTGGGGCAGGTGAGATTCTTTTAACAAGCATAGACAGGGACGGGACCAAGAACGGCTACGATATGGATCTCACCAAAGCGGTGAGTTTCAATGTAGGAGTGCCAGTTATTGCGAGTGGTGGTGCGGGTTCAGCCCAACATTTCTTGGAAGTGCTAACAGAGGGAGGAGCGGACGCAGCCCTGGCTGCAGGAGTATTTCACGACAGGCTGTTAACCATTATGGAGGTCAAGAAATTGTTAATATCCAAAGGAGTTGAGGTCAGGCCGTGATTTTTCACGAAATACCGCAAAGAGGGAACGGAATAAGGGAATATGTGGAAAAGGTGAGATGGATAGTTGATGCAGTAATTAAGGATGGAGATAGGGCCCTCCTCGGGCTGACAGAACGGCTTGATGGAGTAAAGCTGGATAGAGTTGCTGCGAGTGAGAGAGAAATTGAGGACGCCGTGGCGAAGGTACCCAGGGATCTGGCGGAGAGTATTGATCTAATTTATCAACATTTATATGACTATCATGTTCAAACCAAACCCCCAAGTCAGGGCATCAGCGGACTAAATGTATCCGTGGATTTGATTTGGGAGCCAATAGGACGAATTGGAATATATGTTCCCAAGGGAAGAAATTCCTATCCTTCCACTCTTCTCATGACGGGGATCCCTGCGTTGGTGGCAGGAGTTGAGGAACTCTATGTCGCATCGGCCCCATCTCAGGCTGGTCTCGATCCACTTGTGGCCTATATCTCGAAAAAGATAGGTGTCAAGTCAATTTACAGGATAGGAGGTCCTCAGGCCATAGCTGCCATGGCCTACGGAACTGAGACCGTTAGGAGGGTGGATAAGATAGTTGGGCCTGGTGGGCTATACGTTCAGGCAGCTAAACTTCTCATCAGCGATGTGGTGGGGATCGATGGAATTGAAGGACCTACAGAACTCGTGGTTCTGGCAGATGATTCGGCAAATTGGATCCACGTGGCTCAAGATCTGGCTGCCCAGGCAGAACACGGTCCTAGCAGTGTCTTAGTTCTCCTTAGTACATCCAATACTCTGCTCAGTAAAGTCGAGGAATGGTTAAAGAGTAACGTCTCACCTGAGAATACTTACCATCTGGTCAAGGTCAAGAACGTAGAGGAGGCCATAGAGCTGGCCAATTCCATCGCTCCTGAACATCTCTCACTTCACCTCAAGGATGCTGAAGTCCTCTACTCCAAGGTCAGGAACGCTGGGGTTATAACGCTGGGTAACACGCCTCCAGCCCTGGTGGATTACTGTGCAGGTCCCAGTCATGTCCTTCCCACCTCCGGATGGGCTAGGTTCAGAGGAGGACTTTCAATATATGACTTTATGAAACTCAGGCCTGCCGTTAAGGCAACTGGAATAGATAGGGAGCTATGGAATGCCGCGATGAAGCTGGCGGATTATGAGGGCTTCGTATGGCACGGAAGGAGTATAGGTGCTAGGTATGTCTGAGGTGTTAGATCAGCTTTACTCAATCATACTTGAGAGGCTTAAGGAGAGGCCTGAGGGAAGTTACACTGTGGAGCTGGCTGATAAGGGTAAACCCTATGTGGCACGAAAGGTTGGGGAAGAGTCCATAGAGGTGGTGGTTGCTTCCTTAGCTGAGGGAAAGGAGAGAACGGTGAGCGAAATTGCAGACCTATTATATCATCTATTTGTCCTCATGGCCTTGTCCGACTTAAGCCCTCAAGATATATACTCTGAACTGAGGAGGAGGATGAAGTGAGGGCGCTTATACTCAACTACGGTGTTGGTAACATATTTAGTATATCCTCCGCCCTCAAAAGGAAAAACCTGGAAGTGGATGTCAGTTCGGTTCCTCGCCCAGAATACGACTTGATAGTGTTTCCAGGCGTAGGGGCCTTCTCCTCCGTCTCAAACTTCCTGAGATCTTATGGGGAGACTCTAAATCGATTAAGGAAAGAAGGATCCAGTTTCTTAGGCATATGCTTGGGTATGCAGGTTATGTTCCAGAGTGGAAGTGAAGGAGGAGGGGGGGAAGGACTGGGATGGTTCCAGGGCAAGATAGAGAAACTTCAGGGAGCACCTAAACTTCCACACATAGGTTGGGATAGGGTTCAATTGACTAATTCTTCACTATTAACAGAAAACATAGATGGAAGGTACTTCTACTTCGTTCACAGTTACGTGGCTCAAAATTATGATCCCAGCGATGTGGACCTTGTGGCAAACTATGGCTCAATTTTCCCCGTGTTAGTGGAAGGTCCTGGGATCGCCGGAACGCAATTTCACCCAGAAAAGAGTGGTGAGAGTGGTTCGCTCTTTCTGGATAACCTTATCAGGTGGTTAAGACGTTGACCCTCACCGAGGAGGAGGCCCGAAAGGTAGCTGACAGCCTAAACTATAGACATCTTAATGGAACTGCCATCGCAGTGGTTCAAGACTATAGAACCAAGGAAGTGCTCATGGTGGCCAGCGTCAACAGGGAATCAGTTACCAAGACATTGACCACGGGGTACGCTCACTTCTGGTCCCTAAGTAGAAGCCAATTGTGGTTGAAGGGAGAGACCAGTGGAAATTATCAGTTACTAATGGACTTCTTGGTTGACTGTGACGGTGACGCCATTCTATTCATGGTGGAGCCCAAAGGGCCTGCTTGTCACACCATGAGTAGGAGTTGTTTTTACAGGAGAAGAGAAGATTTACTGAATCCTGGATCTAGCAAACATTGAAATTCCTAAAGGCCAAATGATCCTGATACATCATGCCGCAGGTCAATGCAGAGGAATGGAAATCTAAGATAATGGAGGCATTGACTCAGGTCTATGATCCTGAAATACCGGTGGACATAGTTAACCTTGGTCTAATCTACGATCTCAAGATCAACGATGACGGAAAGGTATATCTCAGGCTGGGTCTAACAGCACCTGGATGCCCTGTAATAGATGACCTTGTTTATACTGTGGACGCTGTTATAAGGGAGTCCGTCCCCGCAACGGACGTTCAGGTGGACGTGGATATGGAGACGCAGTGGAACCCAATGAAGATGACAGCCCAGGGAAGAGAGAAGTTCAAGAAGCTTTACGGGTACGATATAGTTGAAATGTGGATTCAGACTTATGGTCTTCCTGTTGAGGAGCAGAAGACCTAAACGTTTTTAGTGGCTTAACTTAGGTTCTAGCCATGTCATGGACAATCATGGAACTTCTGAGGAACGATCTCTCCAGACTGAAGTTAGAGATGAAGAAACGAATGTTAGACGAATCCTTAGCAACTAAGGCTGCTGAGCTTGACGCTCAATGGAGGGCTACACTTAAGGAAGTGGATAGGTTAAGGCATGAACACAATAAAATAACAAGGGAAGTAGCCTCTGCACCAAAGGAATTGAGGCAGTCTAAAATAGAGGAGGCCAAGAAACTTCTACAGCAACTCCAGGAGATGGAGAAACAGTTAGACGAACTTGAGAGGCAAAGGGAAATAGCACTCATGGCTTTACCTAACCTTGTTCACGAATCCGTACCTGTTGGTGATGAATCGGCAAGCGTCCCCATTAGGTTTTATGGTAAATTTAAGGTCTATAAGGATGATCTAGAGCAGTTCAAATCACAGTTAGGGGGGAACCAGGTTGATTTTGAGCTGTTGAATTGGAAGCCTATTCCTCACGCCGATGTCATGGAGCAAGTTCTCAAGTTAGGTAACACCATAAAGGCAGGGGACGTGGCCAGCTCCAGATTTTACTATTTATTTGACGATTTGGTCTGGTTGGACATGGCCCTTCTGGCCTTCGCCATTGACTTCATGACAAGCAGGGGATTTACCTTGGTTCTTCCTCCATACATGCTTAGAGGATCCATAATTAAATCCCTCATTGACTTCGAAACGTTTAAGGACGCTATATACAAGGTAGAGAATGAGGATCTGTACCTAATATCTACGGCCGAGCATCCCATCGCAGCACTCTATGCGGGCGAGACCATAGACCGCTCATCATTGCCCATTAAGTTTGTGGGGGCAAGTCCCGCTTTCAGGAGGGAAGCTGGGGCCGCCAATAAGGACCTTAAAGGCATATTCAGAGTTCATCAATTCCATAAGGTTGAACAATTCGTGTTTAGCGATCCTAATCAAAGTTGGCAAATACATGAGGAGTTGATATCTAACGCTGAGGCGCTGTTTAGGGAACTCGATTTACCATATAGAGTGATAAACATAGCGTCTGGGGACTTGGGAGCCTGTGCAGCAAAGAAATATGATCTCGAGGTCTGGATGCCGGCTCAGGCCAAGTTTAGGGAAATGGTGAGTTGTAGTAACTGTTTAGATTGGCAAGCCTACAGGCTCAAGATACGCTATGTGGAGAAGAATGGCGACAAGGGCTTTGTGCATACGCTGAATAGTACTGCCATAGCAACAAGTAGAGCCATAACTGCCATTCTGGAGAATTATCAAAAGGAGGATGGAAGCGTGGAGGTACCTAAGGCTTTAAGGAAGTACCTGGAGCCGTTCAGTGCTGCTCCACGAGACTTCATAAGGCCTTACAAATTGAGTGGTTAGGAGAACAACATTCCACGGATCAGGGAAATTCCTGTCCTGTTGGTTGTGAGTTTGTGGACTCGTTAATTATATCGCAACTCATGATTGACCTTCCGTAGTCTGCAACGTGCCTCAGGGCTATTTCCACTATTTTCCTTATACCGTCTCCATTAAGATAATAGTATACGAAACGTCCGTCTCTTTGATAGTTCACTACTCCACAGTTCTTGAGACATGAGAGGTGGTGGGAGATCAGTGACTGGGACTTCAGTAGCGACTTCGCGATTTCCTGTACTGTGGCCCTATCCCTCCTGTAGAGGAACATGACTATGTTTAATCTGGTCGGATCAGCAAGAGCTGAGAACAGTGAGCTCATCTCACGAATCCCCACATCTGTTGTTATGATCTCCACAGTAGAGGATCGCTTTTGACGTTTATAAACAAAGGGGTTTGACTGTTGATCCTTCAGGTTTAAGCGAAATTAGCGACTATCAACATGGAAAACGAGAAGTTAATCACCCAGATGTCCTGCAAGTGGAACTAATTCATGAACATATGAAATAAAAAGTAAGAATGCTACCCACGAATTGGAAAATCCATTCATCTGCTTCCTGATAGTGTTGACACTGACCTACAAATCACGGGGAAGACGTTCTCCTCAAAAGTGGGGGCTTTATTCACATTTTGTAAATCATAGCCGTTGGGCAAAAGTAAAATTCGTGGCTTAGTGTGAACACTAAGTGCTTCCTTGGCAACATAGAAAAAGTTCTGGCCAACATTAATGACGAAGCAGTGCCTGGTATAGCCATCTAGTCAGTAAGAGCTAAAAGGATCAGTGATAATCAGTAACGTGCGGGGGTGCCCGAGCATGGTCAAAGGGGTCGGGCTTAGGCCCCGATGGCGTAGGCCTGCGTGGGTTCAAGTCCCATCCCCCGCACTCTTATTACAGAGGGCGCAGAATCGTCGGCCTTTTTGTGTTAAGTAAGAGATTTGTGTTAAGTAAGAGCGGTCATAGAATCTTTGAGCGGTCATAGAATCTTTAAACCATCTCTACAGCAAGTATTATTGCCTTCCCACTATTAGAAACTCCACATTCCACGAGGATCGGTACTTAAACTCCCTGTAACCTTTCGTCCTAGAAACGCCCGAGCTCATTTCAGTTCTAAATTTTGTGTAAGGGATCATAGGTTAGGTATTATGTCTATCTGATGGAGGACGATTATGATGATAAAGAGAAGCATGATTAAGTCCATTAAAGAAGGTGATCGAAGCGCGTGTGAGCAGTGGAAGAGTGGGGGTATCCGCAATAGCCGGGCTGGGATTCGAACCCAGGTCCCAGGGGCCAAAACCCTGGATCCTTGACCGCTAGACTACCCGGCTATCATAATCTTGTTACACTCTCCTTTCTTAAAGTTTGACGGTTTCTAATATGATGAACTCGTCATGCTCTAACTAGCTGGGCTTCAATCTCATAGATTCCTAACTTCTTTCTATCATCTTTGGAACGGTAGTGCCCCGTGATCTTCATAGTCCTAGTCTGGAAGAAAGGTTACTCACCTAAGCTAACGGGAGGCCATAACTTACGTTCTCCTACTTCGATCCAGTTATCCCTAAGCTAATCACTCAGTGTGTAATTGCTTGTGTAATGGAAGAAATGTTTCAGAAATATTTGCTGAGGAGTCCATCACTTCGCTGTGCCCTTATATCCCCTAATTCTCATGCTAGATAGGCGTCCTCTTCCAATACATTTTTTTAGGGACAGTGTAAAAAGGATGGTAAAGGGCCCGTCGTCTAGCCTGGTGAGGACGCCGCCCTTACAAGGCGGAGGTCCTGGGTTCAAGTCCCAGCGGGCCCATACTTTACGCTCTACTCTGTTGGGAGAACATTACGTGATTGCAACAGCGAAGGTTAAATTTGCAACAGCGTGAAAGTCACTAAATAAGGGATGACCTGTATCTAAAGCGAGTGTGTCGATAATGTCGTCATGGATTAGGTAAATTAACAAATGCCTATCTGTGGAGATCTATTGACTTGCCACAATCCTCATTAATTCGTGGCAGCGGAATAACGTTCTGAAGCGAAGATGATTTATCTTGACAAGTGGCTACACAGTGTAAACACCAATTCTAACTAGGACACTTGACACCCTCAAAGCTTCTTACTTGATTAGGCTATGAAGAATAATTAACTGGTGTAGCCAAACCTATCTAACGAAACATGTTATTTCCAAGGACTACTCCCCTGCGAAGGAGTCTCGTCCTCCTAATCCCGAATACAGATAAAGATAAATAGAGGTCCAGGGTGGTGAATGATGGGCCCGTAGCTCAGCTAGGTAGAGCGCTCGGCTCATAAGGTTCCTGAGAGACCGAGCGGTCCGGGGTTCAAATCCCCGCGGGCCCATGGTGAAGGATAGTTAAGGCTAAATCTTTTTAGTCCCAGGGAAGGATCTCCATACATGCCTACAGACATAAAGATAGTTTACTGCAAGCCATGTGGATTCCTTCCACGGGCTCTAAATTTGGCTGAGGAAATCCTTAAGTATATGAACGATGTCAATGTGACACTGACGCCAGGGGCTAATGGCATATTCGATGTTTACGTAAATGGGCAGCTTAAGTTCTCAAGGTATCAGACCAAAAGATTCCCTGAGCCAAACGAGATAGTGGAAGCTGCCAGCCATATCGCATGACAACTTAGAGTATATTAGAGATTTGTCGAGCCCTATAGCAACTTCATAAAATATGCTTTTATATCTCTAAGTAAACTCCTCCCTATGACAAAAGTTCTATTCTTGGTAATGTCAGGAGACGAAAAGGTTCAACTGGCTATCAGGATGGCTTATAACAGCATAAAGAATAAGAGGTATGAAGACCTGAAGCTGCTCTTCTTTGGACCCAGTCAAATGTACATAACAAAATTAGAGGGAGAGCCGAGGCAATACTTAACCGAACTAATTCAAAACCATGCGGTAGACTCGGCGTGTGTCGGTATAGCTAACAGCATGAACATAAAGGACAAGCTAGAATCCATGGGGTTAAGGCTAGAACCAGCGGGTGAGAGGGTCTCACTATATGTTAATCAAGGTTATGAGGTCATTACATTCTAATTTTTTAACATATTCCCACTCTTTCTCTTAGATCTTTAACCATTACGAAAGCATGTTTCCCCTTTCCATAGTAACCTACCCTAAATCTCACTACCTTATACTGCATCGCTCTGTACAGTTCTATGGCCTCAGTATTGGTTACCGCTACCTCAAGATATGAATAGCTACAGCCCAGCTTCAAGAATCTACGATGGAGCTCACCTAGGAGTGACCTCCCTATCCCTTCACCTCTAAAGGATGGGTCTACGGCAATGGAGATCACGTGACCCCTATTTTTACTTTGAACTATGCCTAGGGCGTAGCCCAACACCTTCTCGCTCCTGGCCACTATGAAAAGTCCATTGGATATGAAAAGGTAGGCCTTGAGGAGCCCCAATGGGTAGGGGTCGTCGAAACTCCCCTTCTCTATCTCATATATTCCGTCAAGGTCCGACGGTGAGGCATCGCCTATAATTACCAACTCTAAGAGAATTCTTCAGGAACGATATATGAGAATTTTGGAGTTTGATGAGAAGCGGGGTTCAATGAGACTGGTAGCTGAATCCGAGGACGACCTTTGGGTGATCCATTTGATCCTGAAGAAGGGAGACATTGTTACGGCAACTACCACCAGGGATGTTAGCGTTGGTGGGGAGAGCAGAAGGGTGCCAATGACCATAGTCCTGAGGGTCGAAAGAAGTGAGTTCCAACAGTATACCAACAGGCTAAGGATCCACGGGATAGTACTGGATGCCCCAGAAAGATATGGAGTAAAAGGTCAACACCATACAATAAACTTGGACCTAAACTGGGAAATAGTAATCATGAAGGAGAGTTGGCCCAAATACGCTCTGGAAAGGATAAAGAGGCAGGGTGAAAGGGCGGGTAGAGTAATGTTAGTCCTGGCGGACTATGATGAGTACCTGATTGCCGTACCCATGTTACAAGGGATTAAGATCCTTCAGGAAGCAACCATGAGGCCTCCCAACAAGGAACAGAGTCAGTTGGAGGAGAACGTTAACATCGTTGTAGAGCAAATCAAGGCCTTTCTAAAAAATGGGGGAATAGAGGTGATCATGGTTGCCGGACCAGGTAGTTTTAGGGAATTGGTGGCGGAGAGACTGAAGGGATCTGGGATAAGGGTTTACACGGAGCACGTCCACAGTGCAACTAGAAATGGCCTCAACGAATTACTCAGAAGGGATGTAATGAAGGCCGTGATAAGGGATTACGAGATAGCGGAGGGGATGGAATCCTTCGAAAAAATCGTAGAGCTCATGGGGAGGGATTCCGGACTGGTAGCTTACGGAATGAAAGAGGTTCAAGAATCGGCAAGTCTAGGGGCAGTGAAGGAACTCTTGGTTATTGAAGATCTGCTCTCCGTGGAGGAGCAGGGAGGGAGAGGTAACACAGAAAAGATTCTGGAAGATGTGGAAGGAAAGGGCGGAAGGATCTGGATAGTTCCCAGGGATTCTCCTATTTACTTTCAATTAAAGAATCTTTCCGGAATAGCGGCCATTCTTCGCTACAGGATCCATTGAGTTAATATGCTGCTACGCACACCACATCTCGAATTGAGGGTACTGCAGGGTAATGAGGAAGTCAGCCTATACTATGGTCAACTTCCGCTTGGATGTGAGTTGTGCAGGAAAGGAGGGAAACTGGTGGTGTTCATAACAGGACAATGTTCGGACGGCTGCTATTACTGTCCAGTGAGCGAGGAGAGATTCGGTAAGGAGAAGGGATTTGCAAATGAGTTGGAGGTAAATGATATGGAGGATTACGTTGGTGAGGCATATAGAATGAACGCGTTGGGCGCAGGAATAACTGGAGGTGATCCCCTCCTGGCCCTGGACAAAACTGTTGGGGTAATCCGCAGACTGAAGGACGAGTTTGGGAAGGAGTTCCATATTCATCTATACACCAGCGGAAGATATGCCACATACGACGCCCTAATGGAACTGAGGTTTTCGGGACTTGATGAGATAAGGTTTCATCCCACCAAGCCCGAATTTCTCAATGGAGTAAGAAGGGCCATAGAGGTTGGACTTGAGGTGGGTCTAGAGATACCCGCCGTCCCCGGCAGTGAGGAGGAGATCGTGAAACTGGCCAAGTGGGCAGAGGATGTCGGAGTTAAGTTCATCAACATCAACGAGCTGGAACTCAACGAGCGCAATAGTGGGCCCCTTAACTCCAAGGGCTTCACCGTATCTCACGGACTTGCTGGGGTGAGGGGGAGCTTTGACACAGCGTCAAAGGTGCTGAGGGAACTGGCCAATTCAAAGATAACAGCACATTACTGTAGCTCAGTATACAAGGATATTGTTGAGACAAGAACAAGGTTCCTAAGAACGGCAAGAAAGAGCAGAAAGCCGTACGAGGAGATCAGTGGGGAGGGTTTGGTGGTCAGGGCGTTTGTGAAGACTTCTGGGAATCAATGGCTCGAAGAACTGGGAGAAAAAGCCGAAGATGGCTATTTCATCTCCCCAAACGAAGTGGAGGGAGTGATACGCTCCCTACAGGGAGATGCCGAAGTATGGATATTCGAAGAGATGCCAGATGCCAGAAGGCTTAGGGTCTCGGAAAGAATGATATTCAAGAAATGATATTCAAGATGACAGGAGCTTTGAAAGGGTCTCCCTAATCCAATCAGATATCTCCCTGTCACCGGATTCCTCAGCCTCAGTTAATCTCTCCCTCAATTGGCGTATCTTGTCCTGGAGAGATAAAGGGCGATTACCTTGCAGCTTGGCTGATCCCTCGTTACCACCCTCTGGAAAGTACCAGTCCTTGAACCAGGTGAAGCCGGCCTGGAGCATGGAGAACCCTAGGGGAGTAAGTATGGGGTTACGACCCATAAAGAGGAGCCTTTGAGTTTCATGATCCCTGGTATACGTTACGAAGAATCGTCCCCCCGGAGGAAGAAAGTCATGTATAATTGAGAAGAGTCCCACCTCCGCTCCAATCCTCCTAGGCCAAGGGTCATAATCTAACTCCAACCAAGGTAGGTAGTCCATCCTTCCTTTAAACCATACAATGTTGCCTACTTTCCTATCATCCAAGAACAGGTCAAAGGTCAGTCTCTCCCTAATTCCAGTCCGTACGGGGACAGTAGTTCTGATCCTCATCCCATGTACTTCACCCTTAAGCATCTAGAGCCCTCCTGAAGAACTTGTTTCTCTTCCTCAGTGCAACAAATGCTTCCTCAAACGATTCCTCCTGAAGATCATACTTAAGGAAGACACCTGTATGCCCCAACTCCTTCCTTCTGGTCAATAAGTTCTCCCTGTAAATAATGGTGGACATTGAGGCACCTGTTAACTTAACTGCGTACTCTTCATTTCCCTTCAGAGGTAACTCAATATGTCCCTCTTGATTGGGCACGAGGAGAATCAGCGCCTTGTTCACTCCAGGTCTCCTAACCCCATCCTTCAGATCCCTAAAGGTAGCCACACCCCCAAAGAGGAAGAACTCATACTCGTGAGGAGGTAATGGGGCCAACGGGAAAGATAAAACCTCGAGTTCGTCAGGATCTAACGATATGTACGCCTTAGGGACAGATCTAGGTGTGGCTTGAACTATGTATCTATGATGTCCCGAGATCTGATCTAAATATAACAGGTTTGGGTTAAGGAGTACCACATCTATATCACTACGCTGATGGACATCCCCCCTTGCCGTGGAACCGTAAACCAGGGGATCAAACTGCAGTAAATTTAGGGATTCAATGATCTCCAACGCTCTCTCCCTTTTACGGTTAAGGAGTTCCCAATGGGAGGAATTATAACGCACAATAATTTAAGGGAACGATCGGATTTAACACTATGGTAAGTTTTTTGGAGGGTGCTCTGATCTTTTTGGCTCTATGGGGAGCAATTTACCTGGCGTGGAGGACAAATAAGAAGCTGTTCGAGAGTAAGGGAATTCAGATCTATCCTTTCGTGTTAATTTGGAGGAAGTCCGCCAGGGATAGCTGGTTTCCAAGGCTTTCCAAGGGGAGGGGCTATAGGCTATTTGAGACCGTATCGGTAGGTCTAGCAGTCCTCGCCATGATATTAGGGATATATCTAATTGTTTACACAGTACTTGAGTTAACCATCCTACGACCTACGGTTGCCGCTGTGAGACTTGAGCCGATAATCCCTGGAGTTACGGTAAGCCTAAGTCAGGTCCCATACCTATTATTGGCTCTCGTCTTATCTGTCTCACTCCATGAACTGATGCATGCTCTTTCCTCAACCTCCCAAGGGGTTAAGGTAAGAAGAGGAGGATTGATAGTAATAGCGTTATTTCCAGGCGCCTTCGTAGAGCCTGATCAAGAGGGATTCTCCTCAAGTTCCACTTTGTCCAAGCTAAAAGTGATTTCCACTGGAATAGCGCTGAACCTAATATTGGCCGGCATCTCGTTAGGCCTGTTAACTACTGCCGTTTCGGCGTTCTCTCACGGAGCATTAATAGTGGGTATAGTTCCAGGCTCTCCAGCACAAGCCGCTGGCCTCAGGGGAGGAGAAGCCATAATCTCCATAAATGGAACGCCGATATCTCAACCTTCTCAACTTTCGTCTTTTACCGCGAAAGATGCGCCACTAAACGTTACGTTAACTAATGGGAAGGCATTGACTTCCATCATATTGACTCCACAGAACGGAAAGATCGGCGTTTATGTAACTAACTTCTTTACGCCTCCACTCACTTCATCTTTGATCTACTTCCTGGATTGGTTGTTCATCATAAACTTCAGTCTATCAGCCTTCAATGGAGCACCTCTCATAATAACTGACGGTGGTAAACTACTCACCGAAATGCTTAGGCCGATAGGTGGAGAGAATGTGGCATATGCGGTACAGATGTTGTTGCTATTCACATTCATTTTAGCGTTAGGGCTTTCGCTCTAACTCTATAAAGAGAGTGAACTACCCCGCCCTTACGGAAGGGGACTTCCGCCCCCTTAACCCCCATAAAGTTAAATCGTAAAGTATGGGCCCGCTGGGACTTGAACCTAGGAACTCTGCCATGTGAGGATATAGAGTTGCCTTATAACCAATTACACAACGTGTTTACATTGCACCTAAGAGTAATTGGGCATTAAGCCGTAGTCAACAGTTTCCGATAAACCGTGAAGTTAATATACTTTGTATGTAAGTTTAACTACAATGCTGAAACCTAAGGAAGTGTGCCAAAAACTAGGAATATCATACCGCACACTACAGAGCTATGTTAAGAAGGGTTACATAAAACCCGTGATACTACAGAGTGGAAAATGGAGGTTTAAAGAAGAGGATGTCGAAAGACTCATGGGGGTTGTTAGGAAGAGGAATAGTATTATACGCTAGGGTATCATCAAACAGAAAGACGACTTAATAAACCAAGTTAAGTACCTGGAGGAGAACGTTAAGGACTACGACCAAGTAATAACTGACGTCGGGTCCGGGTTGAACATGAAGAGGAAAGGATTCCTCAAGCTATTGAGAGATACTAAACAACGAAGTATCGAAAGTAATCATTGCATACCCAGACAGACTAGTTAGGTTCGGCTTTTAAATAATTGAAGAAGTATGCAAAGCACACAACTGCGAGCTCGTGGTATTAAATAAGGAGGACAAAACACCAGAGCAGGAACTAATCGAAGATTTGATCTCTATACTGGTATCATTTAGCGGAAAGTATGGTATGAGGAGCGATAAATATGAGAAGGTGAAGAAATGTGTCGAAGAGCTTAAGGCTTAAATCATTCCAACCAGAGGAGGAATACGTTTACCTAACTTACTCCCTGAAGAACGATAAGAAGGAGACGAAAATACTACTGGAGAACTACAGAGTCCTACTACAGAAGGCTTTAGACTGGTTATGGGAGAGGACTAAGATAGAGAGGAAGGAGGTCAAGAAGGGCAAGAAAATTTTCGCTAAGGTTAAAGTAACCTTGCCAAAGAAAAAGGAAGTTTACAAGGTGTTGAGGGATGAGTTAGAGAAGGTTAACAATCTAGCTTCACATTACGTTGATAAGGCAATAAGCGACGCTTACTCAATCTTGAATAGTTGGAGGAGGGCTGAAAAAGGACAAGCGTCATTAAGGAAACCTAGATTGAAGAAGGTTTACGTTAGGGTAAAGTCGACACTTAGAAAGGTTGAGGGTGAGAGTGTAAGGATTACAGTAAGACCTTACGAATATATTACCTTCTCATGGTCTCACACTTGGTTTTCAAGGAGGGTTGAAGGGCTAGAATTAGGTGAGCCCATAATTAAGGATAAAGTGTATTTGCCATTCCGTTATAAACTACCATGGAGTAGTCCTATCGATTTCCTTTCAATTGACAGTAACTTATACACTCTGGACGCTTATGATGGTGATAAGTTTGTCACATTTTCAATTAAGGAGTTGTATAGCCTTAAGTTCGGTATGGAGTTCAAGAGGAGTAAAATACAGTCCTTCGCTTCTAAACACGGTAGGAA
>Ga0208429_100059_pt1 | contig 16254 bp, 30 predicted proteins | sample BED_virus_MetaG_FD_187134 | JGI IMG/M metagenome (GOLD analysis project Ga0208429, IMG submission 187134) | Hot spring microbial mat communities from Yellowstone National Park, Wyoming, USA - BED_virus_MetaG (SPAdes) (version 2) | ecosystem: Environmental > Aquatic > Thermal springs > Hot...
TTTTACGGTAAGGTTATCGCAATAGCCCCTATCACGCCTTTTTCACTAAGTGAGTATGCAGATTATAGCGGATTTCAAAGTGTTGAAGAGTGGACAGCGGAAGCCGAGAGACTTCATAAAGGCAGAATAGACCCCAACAAATTCGAAATAATTGTGGTTGAGGTGGTTCACAAATGAAGGTCACAATCTGGATTTCTAAGGAGAAAATGTTACCAGCCCAAGAGAAGCTATTGAAAGAAGCTGGCTATAATACCATAATATATAATAAAGGAATATACAATGTTGAGGACTTTCTAGACGAGATAAAGAACTTAAATAAGGAAATATATGAAAGAGTCCTGTTAATTCCAGTAGTCCCAGAAAGCGTGAAGATGAAACTTCTAGAGGAAATCAGAAATCGTAACCTAAAATTTGAGGTTGTAGAACCAATAATGAAAGAAATAGGAAGATACGATAACGAGGTTCTGTGTAAAGTGTTGCTGTCACAGAACCTAGACAGTAGAGTCGTAGTGAAGCTTAAGGACGGTACGTGCAAAGTCTACGAATTCGTAGAGTTCAAACATCTGGTTGAGTACGTTAAGCGTTACGATGAGGGGTGGGCACTATGACTGTACCTGATAAAATACGCCCTAAAATAATCCCTAAGAACATCATTTACACTATCGATAGTGATGTTGAAAAACAGTCAGTTAGGATGTCAGTAAAATTTGCAAGAGTTGAGGAGGATCTAGGTTGGAAAGTGCCATTAGTTTGGGATTACGACGATTTGGTCAAAATTAAGGGATTTGATAAACTTATAGAGGCCGTCAAAGGCAGGACGGTAATCGAAATAGGAGGAGGTAACGGATATTTGGCTTATATATTATCGCATTACGCTAAGCATGTGGACACATTTGAGGGTTGGTCTCCTTATGCAGTAATTTATAGTAATTATATATTTCCAGAGGTGGTGAAAAAGGGGCTTAGTCTCAACTACATTATAAGATACGTAACAGAAGACGACTTACGGTATTTAGGTAGGTATGATGTTGGAATTTACTCTGGCCTAGACAAGCACAGCGAAATCCTAAGCATGCTCAGTAAGGTCTCAGAGAACATTATATGGATAACGTTTTGCAACGTAAAGGAGAAAGACAAAATTACTACTGATACTTGTGTGTTCAATCTAAAGAAGGTGAATAGTGGTTTTTCTCATTTACTGTATGCAGCTGTTTTCAAAATTTAATGAGAAGAAACCCTATTAGCACATTATTTTATTAACCTCTTTGAGAAATTTATACATATGAGAATTGTTGAGGACAAGTACGGTAATAGGTTTCTAGAGATCGAGAATAAGGAAGATTTTAGGAAATTTAAGGAGGATTTATTAAAGAGGGCTAAGGAAAAGGCTAATGCCCGTAAACCTTCTTATGAGACCCAACCTCCCAAATGAAAACTATGCAATTTTTTGGATCAACGCTAGATAGAGGGAGTTTAGAAGCTTAACGGTTTAAAAAAAAAGTGTAACTTAAGGAGGAGGTCAGTATTTATTGTTTTAATCCAATAATTGTGATGCTAATAGCGTTATTTCTTTGACTTTATTTTTGAAATCTTTAGTAACTTTCTCGTTTTCCCTAATTTCATATAGTATCATCATAAGATCTGTTAAAGTATATACGCTTAGATAGTTTATTTTAGAGACAAGAATTGATATTAGTTCCTTTTCCCTATCATTTTCAGGCTCATAGACAGTTAATTTCGCTAAAGCTTTTGCCTTAAATTCATTTAATTCCGTTTTCATTGAACTATCACCTCGTCTTTACTTATCATTACTTTTTTGCCATTAATTTCTAGAATATCATAATATTTATCATTAACCTTTACTCCAGTTTCTGTATTGATTTCTTGTAATCCGTTATCAGAAATATAATAATATTTTATACTTATTTCTCTCTTTCTAGAACTCTGATAATCATATACTTCTTTTAAGATTTTTCCCTTGAGGTTCATAACATCTTCTTCTTTTGTATATCCTTCCCTGTGCCTGTTTTTGTTGCTATCAGTATTTTCCCACTTCACGTTTACGATTTCCCATAAAGGTCTCTGAGATTTGTTATCAATATCTATAACAAATTTCATTGTTTTGGTATGCTGACCGTATGAACCCCACGTGTGATACTCATAGACTAAAAAATTGTATTCATTTTGACTTTCATTTTTGGTTTCTTGAGCCATTTTTTCATCCTCATGTATACTGTTTAGCAAACTAGTATTTAAAGTTTTCTACTAATAAGTTAGGAAACAAATTATTAAAAACCAACCTTGCTTTTATGCGAAATAACGGTCTTATATAATTTGTTAGCTAACTAAATAAACAAAAATTTTTAAAATAGAAAAAGGAAAAAATTAGAACTGTCTTGAGGTTAAAACTATATAGTTAATCTATAAATCAATATAGTAATATCCTCCTTGAAAATCGATACTGTATTTCATCATTCGTCGTAGTTTTTTTGCAGTTGTATCTTCAACTTCATCAGCCAACCAGTCCAAATCACTACTGTCAACCCATATACGATCACCGCTTTTGTGACATATTTGTGTTTCCTCTCCGTCATATTCTGAAGTTGCAACACGTTTTAATTCTTTACACATTTCCTCTATTTCTTCTTTTGAAACGGATTTGTTTTCTTGAACCATTTTTTCACCCCTAATATACTGTTTAGCAAACTAGTATTTAAACTTTTCGGTTAACTGGTTAGAAAAAAAATTATGAAGATATTACAGATAGCTGCTGTAGTTGGGAAATGAGTTTAGAGACTATATAATTAATAATTATGAGTTAATACAAGACGGAAAAGAAGAAATTGTAATTATATGAGATAATAAGATACAAGAAGTAACGTTTTCATTTAATATTTAAAAGAGAAAACGAGGAAAAAACTGAGTATTGAGAACAAAAAATAATATAACTTTATTTCTGTAACTGTGCTAAAACTTCTTTAAACGGGTTGTCGTTACGTTCTTTCTCTGTGTCACTTAACCTGTCCCACTCTCTAGCTGCGCTCTCTAACGCAGCCTCGGGAGTAGGGCCTACTCCAAAAGCATCTTCACTTTGCGTATCGTCGAACGTTACTAAATAAAAATCATCTAACAACCCAGATGATATTACTTTATATATGATCACGAGACCACCTTTGACGGTCTCGTAATGATTAACTTCTTCCATTTTAACCTGAGGGTTTTCTTCTTGAACCATTTTTTCACCCCTAATTATACTATTGTACAAACCAATATTTAAACTTTTTGGTTAACTTGTTAGGAAACAAAAAAGGAATAATGTCGGAGAAGCTGCTGCTAAAAGTAGGTAATCAGTTAGCCAATTTGTTAGCAGAAAAGTTTAAATACTAGTTCAGCAAATAGTATGCTAGGGGTGAAAAACAGATGAGTGAAAAGCCCCAAACTTCAAACCAAACCCAAGCCAAACCCAAACCAATAGTCGTGTCATTCGAATACAGACGAACAGGAATGGGTGGCTTTGACGATACAGTACTAATTTCATTTAAGAGTGGCAAGGTGATAAGTTCAAGGTTGCACACGACAAAATCTGGAAGTCATGGGACAAGAACATATTTACTATTCCCAGCTAAGTACCTTCTATACAGTGTGAAGAGAAGCAACTTAGGAAATACATATATAGTAATAAAAGTCGTTCAATTAAAGGAGGACGGAGCTTTAGAAGAATTGCAAAAATGGGAACTATACGAAAGAAAAGAACAAAAAATGACACTGGACGATCTACCAGAAAATATAAGAACATTATTAATAAACAACAAAGATCAATTGCCACTATTTTATTATGTCTCAGATCAGACCGAATAATTTTTTCTTTTTCCTTTTAAAAAGTTCATCTTTTTTCTTTTTCGTTTTACTCTTCTCATTTAGGTTATGTTTTAACGTTATGTTAGTTAATTCTAAGGGTGCTATAAACTCTGAGTATAACGATAGGATAATAAGGGAAAAGGGTTTTGATAGGCATATAGTCTCAGCTTACTTAATGGTATAATCAGAAGTAATTAAAAATAAGGAAAAGTTACATTATGAATAAACATTTCGCAAAAGAAAAAGAAAGAAAGAAAAGAAAAAAGATTTAGTCAAATTCTACAGTTTCTGATAAGTCGTGAATTTTATGCTGCTTTATATCATTTGTTACCTTCATGTCCTTATGAATTCAGCGTAAGATTACACGAAATAACGACGATAATTTCTTCATTCTCTTATGAATAATTTATAAAATTAATTGATTTTTAAGATATAGCAGCTGCTGCACTTAAACTAAGCCCATACATATTTTAAACTAGTCACAAACAATACTTTAACGCGTTAGCTGAATTTGACAGAAGTGGAGTATTGAAAATGCACGGAAAAGTAACCTATGTAAAACTAGAAAAGAAAAAATTAACTTAGTTTTATTTCACAACATATGCTTCTCTGATTTTTCCTTTACACGAATATGTTAATGAATTTTGAACTTTCTCAATCTTTTTCTTACACTCATTGAGGTTATCACATGGATAATAGTTTACGATCAAGGAAAATGAGGCATCTAATTGCTCAATTAATAAGAATTCCATATTATTTTTGTTAATTTTTATTTCATACACTGTATAATATACTCGTGGTAAATACTCTGCTTGATACAATATATCAAGACTGATATCAATCTCTTCACATTCACATTGAGATGCTGTTTTAAGATTATTACTATATTCATATAAAGATATATCTATAATTTTATCATTATCAAATTTCACTACTGGAAAATCATTGTTGATTTCCATTATTATTAACTTCTTATTGTTATTAGTATTACACAAATAACCTTTCTCATACACACTCTTACATAAGATGTTTTGACAGGACACTTTTTTATCCCCAATTATACTTTTTATTAAACCGGTATTTAAACTTTTTGCAAAACAAGTTAGCAAGCGGAATAGCTCACAGAGAGAAAGAGGAAGATTCAAGCAAACAATTAATCTTTGAGAAATATAGTCTCTCGTTTTTGAAAACGCTGGCCAGTGTTTTGTATAAGTCGGCGAGGGAAAACCTGAAATGCGGATATATCAACTCGGCGTTATAATATACTGCGCACTCACCGAACTCGTCCTTGAAAAACGAAGGTAAGACGGGCACATTAGCGAAAGTTATCGCGGCATATATATACCCAACGTTTATCCCCTCCTCCAGGTAAATGTACCAGTTACCTAGAAAAAGGGCATTAATGTTCTTCACTACATATGGTTTTTCGACGGGGGCCATCACGTTATTCGGCCACTTTTTCAACGCTTCCGTGTTCGCATCTTCTGAAACGATGAAGGCGTTTATGAACGACTTCGGTAGTATTTCGACAACCGGAGGGACGTACTCTTTTCCTTCTCTTTCTGCAATTATCTTCGAAATACTAATTTTCTGCGGTTGTCCGTTCTTATAGGCAAATTCGCCCTTAAGTACTTTCTCCACAACGTTTTTAAACATCACTTTCGTCACCCTCCAACTCTTCGTCGTTCCGGTTGAACCTCTCTATCCTTTCCTCGATAATTTTCCTTCTCTTCTCCATCATTTCGTTCCAGATCTCATTCGGCATCCTCAAGTTCTTTACGTAGTAAAACATTACCGGAGTATCGATTTCCTTTAATGTCCCGGATCTGGTCGACGCCACTTCTCTCCTTGTGAAAATTACCTTCCCTTCCTTCTTTACTTGGACCCTCCAGGTCGCGATGTCACGAAAGAATTTAGCTACACCTATCAGCCGTGGAACTGTGAAGATTATGAGCGATATAAAATCCTTTACGTAGACGAAAGCGTCAAAAAGCTCAAGCATCTTCCTCTTCTCTGCTGTACTTCTCATGTTCCAAGTCGAAGACAGTCCTATTGCAGAAGGGTCGTCAAAAAGTACAACGTCATAACGTTCTTTGTTTTTAATTCTCTCCAATAGCTGCTTTAAGTCGTCGATGTCAAAAACTACTCTCTTCCTAACTTCTTTCACGTCTTCAAATACATAAAGCATCGATTGTATAACGTAACTGGTCTTACCGCTCCCCGGCTCGCCGTAGACAATCACCTCGTCGTGCGTGTAGTAGTCCTTAGGTTTGACAGCGTTGCTTATGAACCAGACGAGGGGGTTGTAATGGAAATCGTGAGCCAAACGTGATAGGACGTTCCACCCCTCTCCCCTGGTTTGCGGTACCATAATTTTCTGATAAATCGGAAGTAAAACGTTATAATAGCTCTGATAGTCTTCTAATCTCATCGTAACCACCTAGGCACTCGACGAGTTTGCTTTTTCTTCTTTCGCCGGTTTCCAGGAATAGTATAATGTAATTGATGTCATCTTCGCTGATGTAATCTATGCACTCCTCCTTCATCTCATCTACCAACAGTCGCTCTATTATCCTGCTTACTTTTTCTTCCATTTCTTAATCACCCTTTTTACTCTTATTATCCTTATCACCACGAGAAGGAAAAGTATGCTGCTAATTGTAAGAGACGTAAAAGAGTTGTACAGGTAGGAGAGTACGGCCATAGCCATACTCATCACTGCGAATAGTAACTCGAAATTAACAGTAGGCAGGTATCGGTTCTCTGCTATAACATACACTACTAGGAGTACTGCAGAGATAAAATCGAGTATCACCATATATTAACACCACCATCTATGTATTTTTCTTTCATTTTATCTATTAACAGACCTCCTAATATCCTTACTAATTTTTTCTTCCATTTTATTAATACTATCCTTATTAACGGAATAGAGAAAAGTAGACTACCTATTACGAGGGATGTTGAAGAGTGATACAAATAAGAGAGAACTACCATAGTTACTCCTATTGCTACAAACAGATACTCAAGTTTAACAATGGACTGATGTTTCATTTTCTCTGCTATAGTAAGGTATACTAAACCATATACTTCTAGGAATATTAGGGAAATTATGTCAAGTAAGATCTTGAGCAATAACATTACCATATATTCACCCCCATGTTCGGATAAATAACGCTCTCACTTACTGCGATTTCGCTAAGTATTTCAACTAGCAGCTTTAGGGTTCTTTCCATGTAATCGTCAATATTTTCCCCTTCCTTCCTTTCAAGCTCTCTCATTATTTCGTTTATACTTTTTCCTGACTTTTTAGTGATATAATCAGTCTTGTCCATGTGCATCAATAAGGATTTAGTTGAGCTGACAACTACAAGGAATGAAGCTTTGCGCTGCGGGAATGCTATGCTATAGTTATTCACCTCGTGGATGATCTTGTTAAGAAGATGAGTGGCGAACTCTCTGTAAGTCCTAAGCGGCGTTAACTCTATCCCTGTATCTACTCCGCTTGGCATTCTTCAACCCCGTTTACCACGAGTAAATATATGTTGCTGTTCTTTCCTTTCATCATCTTTATACACTTTAGCATGCTGAGGATAGACTTCACGCGCTGTTTAACTTCCGGTGGGAATGCGTCGTTCATTTTAGTATATAATACTACGTCGTCTTCATCATAATAAACGTCAAAAGGGTACGATAGGATGATGGGAGGCGATACTACACGTTTAATCTTAACGTTCTTTAGTAACGCTATGGATTTTATAGAATGTATGTCACCGTAAAGAATTGCAGCGTTTTCATGTGTCTCGTACTGCGTAAGGTAGTTAAATAGCTTCGTGGGCATGTATTGTGCTTTAAGTAATGCTCTGTACTTTTTTATCACTTTACCTCGTCCTCCAACCACTTCTCAACAATTTCGTTGCTTGTTGCAGGAATAACTGCACCGTATTTGTCGTTCCCGTCAAGCTTCTGTATGAAATAGTATTTTATGTTGGGCTTTTTCGACCAGAACAGTTTGAACACATCTGCAACGTGAGGCAGTACTTCTATCACTTCGTATTTGCCGTAATTCAATATTCTCGTGTTAAGTTCTCCTATGCTGCAAACGAATTGGCGGAAAATCGGCAACGATGTTTCCGCATATACTATTATCACTGACGCTTTTTTTATTGCATCTAAGAATTCTTGTTTCGATTTTAAAGCAAGCCTATTCATATGAAGAAAAAAGGGTTAAATAAGAAAAATGTTAATCACAGCTGGTAAATTTTTTACAGAGCTTTATTGCGTTCTCATATTTTTTATTACGCAGAACCTCAATGAGCAGAAGTGCAGTAATTATGCCTATAACCTCTTTTGATAAAGGCGAGGGAGCATCTACGAGCATTATCAAAAGGTCGATAATTATCGCGATGTACGTTATAGAACCTGCGAACAGTGCCATGTGTATATATTGGTGTTTTCTTAAGAACTGTCTGACATCGTTTCTCACAAAAAATACGAATGGTAATTTGTAGATAGATCCGTACTTAACCAAGAAACGACCTAGTAATAGCATAACTGCATATAAAAACAGGAAAAGGTACGCAATTTCAATACCAAGAAGTGGAAAACTTCGCACCTTGGTGAGTATCAAGTCTATTACGAATACCACAGATAGCTCGGTAAATACAGCGATACCAATTAGTGGTAAAGTCATAACTAGCCATAATAGAGTAATGTGTAACATATCAATAATTACTAATTTTAATGCAATCATTTCAAGTCTTAATATCTCACGACATCTTAATTTTAACTTAGTATATGTAATGTACTCTAATAACATGACTAGGACTACTAAAAGTACAATTAATATTATTATTTCGATTCTTGTGGGCGGGTTCATGTTAAAAAGAAAAAGGTATAATAAGAAAAATCTGATTTCCTTCCCGCTTCAGGTTTTTCTTATTGGAACTCATCTTAAATTTATGGGTACCATACTGTCATACCTGGAAGTTATGTATAACGTAAAAATAAATGTAGTCTCAGATTATCTTAAACTACTGAAAAAAACGGAGTACAGACCGATCGACACATTTCTTGCTTTATCTGCAGTCAGAGAGTTTTATGATTCTCCTTCATTTCGTTTTAGGGCAACGTTTTCCACTCCGCTGTCCTCAAGAGTTAACGATAACGTTGTCGAAATTGAAGATGAGTACTTCAAATACAGTTACGTGGTGGAAGAGACAACCAAGCCATTTGTTTACTTACAGGAAATAGAAAAAAAGAAGGATATCGAGGTGAAGAAGGTTGACGTAAAAAAACCTGACTATTTCGACAGTAATAACGATCTCTTAATGCTCCTTCGCCGAGAGAATAGAACCCCGTACGAAGACTACCTATACGCATTGCTACTGGTGAACGCGGGGACTATGCCGTTCTTTTACGCTTTACCATTCCCCCCATCGAGGGAGGTCAAAAAGGTAGTCTTCGATAAAAACGTGATTCGTATATATGCAGGGGAGGAAAGGGATATCATAATATTGGGGGAAAATATAGAATCCTCCTCGTTTACTTTCGTGGTGGTAAGATGAAGGAGGTTGTGTTTTACACAGTCATCTTCGTCTTCTCAACTCTCGCCATATCTTCAGCGCTGACTACACTCACCGCAAGGACTTACTATACTTTCGATATTTACTTCCAGCCCGGCATTTACAACTTTACGCCGAATGGGCAGTACTATTATTATCCCTCGGGCCCGTATTCGACGCTGAGCATAAATGGAGGGGGAGTGTTGGAAGTAAACGGGAGTGTGTATTTGAACTCCACGACTGTACAACCGGGGTTTTACAACGTAGTCGTTGTACCGTCCGAAAACGATATATTGGTATATTACGTCATATCGTTTTTGATCGCTGTCATACTATCGTTGATAATAGTAATGATATTACACAAGTTATTATTACGATTAGCAAATAGGTGAGAAAACTTTTTAAGCAAATGTTTGGATTATATATTATGGAACTCAAGTTAAAATGGTACGTAAAAAACATAAGAAAGAAAAACGGAAAAGAAGTAAAGGTATATTATATATTAGTTCCCGCAAAGGTAGCGGTTTTTTTGAATGAATTCGAACCATATCTTGACCTAGAGAAAAAGATAGTAATTTTTAGAGGTGAGGAAAAAGATGAGTGAAAAGGAGTTAATATATCTTAGGGATTTAGTAGCATTCCGAGACGACCTCATAAAACGTAGGGTGGCTTTCGGAAATAGGATAGGTGCAAAGAAAGAGGGTAGTAGTTGGATATTTCTAAGGAGGTATAGTGTTTGCTCTTATAAACACGCAATTCTGCTGAAGGAAGATGACAAGAAACGCGATAAATGTCCCCTCTGCGGTGAGCCAGTAAATGTTATCGAGGAAACACCGTCTGAAGACCTTGTACAACAATTTTACAACTTACTAAAACAGCAGGAGATAGTCGAGAGCCTCATTGCAGACGCTGTTACTAAATTCCCTGAATTTACAAACTTCTTAGCATTTATTAAAGGGATAGGACCAGCTAATGCTGCCAGATTGATAGTTTACGCATACCCACCACAGTTCCAGTATAACATTAACAAATTTAGGAAGTACGCAGGACTAGCAGTAATGTTTCAGTGCCCCAAATGTGGATACTATTATTACGGTGGCGAATCAAGTAATGGGAAACCGGCAGTTCCATCAAAAGATGGTTGGCTATGTCCTAATGATAACACTAAACTAGTCGGTGCTGCTGCAAGAAACGTCAAATATAACAGAACTGTGAAAACGTTCCTGTTAGGGATCCTGGCAAACAATTTAATATTAGCTGGAGGCGTATACGCTAAGATAATAAAGAGTTTCAAAGAAGAGGTAGCATCTGAACATCCAGACTGGCCTAAGCTAAAAGTTCAGAGGACTGCAATCAGGAAAGCAATATCCTTATTACTATCTCAGTATTTTGCCATCTCGCTACATTACCGCGAAGGTATGCCATTAAGCGAAGCATATAAGGTAGTTCTTGGAAAAGAGTACGAAATCCTCAGAAAGCACGAGGATTTCATTATATCGCCGATTACGGACTATTATGTCGACATCAAAACTATCAAATATAAAGCTAAGTTTGAAAAGGTAATAGAGGAGTTAGGAATAAATAAGGATGAGATGGTGGAATGGCTTAAGAAGAAAAAAGTTATTGAATAACTGCACATAAGCAAGTAATAGCCTCAATAAGGATACATATGCACACAAGCAAGATTACTATTCAATAACAATATAACTGCACACAAGCAATAGCGATGCTCAATAAATTAGCGACTGCACATAAGCAATAAAGTATTTCAATAAAACCTTAGTTGCACCCCAGCAATATAAAGGTTCAATAATCGCATAATTGCACATAAGCAAAAGGTTCAATCAATAAGAAGTCTCGTGCACATAAGCAAGAGAAATAGTTCAATAATTATTATTGTGCACACAAGCAAGGTGAGCATTCGATAATACGCCTCTTGCACGCGAGCAACCATTATTTTTAATAACAAATCTTTTGCACATAAGCAATAGAAACCCTCAATAAGAAAAGGACTGCATATAAGCAAAGGAAAGGATCGATAACATATTATTTGCACACAAGCAAACAAGGAAGTCAATAATTTATCCTCTGCACATAAGCAAACGACGACTTCAATAAAGGTTTATTTGCACACAAGCAGTAAGGAATTTCAATAAAATCGCTCATGCACATCAGCAAAACATCCATTCAATAAGACTGTCATTGCACACCGGTAAATCAAACTTGCACATAAGCAAAGAAGTACCTCAATAAATATTTCCGTGCATCCAAGCAAGAGCAAACCTCAATAATAGTGGATATGCACATAAGCAAGAGAGATAGTCGATAAATGGCATTTTGCACATAAGCAAAAAAACAATTCGATAATTGTGCTAATGCACCTAAGCAATAAAAATATAATTGTATATAAGCAAAAAATCTTATAAATAAGTTAGTGCTTGCACATAAGCATGGATTATAATCAATAAATCGATAACTGCACATAAGCAATCGAATAATTTAATAAAAGTGGATATGTACATAAGCAAATGGTTTTGTCAATAATCGAACTCTTGCATATAAGCAATCGCATTGCTCAATAATCTTTTATCTGCATATAAGCAACAATAGGAATACTCAATAAGAAATAGATTGCACATTAGCAAAGGATGTTATTAAATAAGAATCCAATTGCACCTCGATAAATTTATTAATACATATGAGCAACAAATCTTATAAATAAGTTAGCAATTGCACATGAGCAACAACTGAATTCAATAATCTGTTGACTGTATACAAGCAAGTATAAACGTCAATAATTATCGAGCTGCACATGAGCAAACAGTTTGCTCAATAAAAGCCATTTTGCACATAAGCAAATGCCCATGTTAAATAAGGGTGAATCTGCACCATATAAGCAAGATGATAAATCAATAACCCACGGATTGCATATAAGCAATACAAGGCATCAATAATTGCTGTTCTGCACATAAGCAAGATATAACATCAATAAGTCGCTTATTGCACATAAGCAAGAAATCGAATCAATAAGAATGGATCTGCACATAAGCAACGAGAAGATTCGATAACACCATAATTACACAAAAGCAATTTCAAGACTAGAACACATAAACTTTAAAAAGTCAAATGTTATTAAGGAGTTATGCTAGCTAATCCTGCCGATATTAGAAACCTCGAAGACTTCATTATGACTGTAGTGAGAAGCAGAGAGATTTCCAACCTTAAAAGTTATAGCTTAAGGATAATTTCTGATTATACGAAGTTCTTTAACCTCATACTGCCTAAAGATGTAAGTGAAATCCTTGTTATATTACCAATTAGTAACGATGATTTAGGCAATACAATCAAAAACGAATTAATTAGGATAAGGACTGATTGTTCAATAATTGTATTATATAGTAATAGGTTGCAGAAAGATAGAATAGTTATCGGAGCTAGAGGTATATAGTCGTTTTAGTATATTTTTTAATCTGCATGTTAACTCTTATTACAATGAGATCCACTCAACTAAACCCGGTAGTAAGAATATTCATAGTAAGCCTACTGCTCAACGTAATAATGGCGATAAGGACGATGTTCATTAGTCTAAGCAGCACAGTCATGGGTACTAGGCTACCAATCATGATGGCTGACGACGATGACAACTACAAGGACAAGTTTAAGTACATAATAATAGCCATCGTAGTCCTAGTTGTAGGTGCAGTAACTGTTAGCATCGTCAGTGGTGTCGGCATTTATATCCTCAACGTCTTTAATACTACTGCTGTTAAAATCCCCAGCAATTACAACTTCGTCTCACCAATAGCACCAACGCTAGGGTCAATATTCCAGATCCTCGTAGTGGTGCTAATAATAGTTGCCCTAATATTCGTAATTAAGTACTTGATGAAATCCACAGACACGTTCTAAGCTAAATTTTATTTTTTAACTTTTTCTCCTACTTCTTTTTGTGAACATTTATAAGGGAAGAAGGAGTTGTTACTATAGAAGGGAAAGTATTTTAGTTACTCACGATTGGCAAATACCAGACATGATAATGAGGGACTTGAGAAGAGGTTACACGTATGACCACGAGTGTAACGTCATTAAGATGGATGACGACTTAGCGAAGGCCAGACTAGCGTTCCTCGAGAAGATAACGGCTGACGAATTAGCAAGAGAGAAAGCTAGGAGGTATCTACGTCAACTGAGGAAGGGAGAACGTGTTTTTATTTATTAGTGTATTTACGGATTCTTTTTTATGGCACAACAGGAACAAATCTCGATTGTATCGATAATAGTAATAGCCTTATTTGCGATTTTCATCTTCTCCTCCATACTGCAGGGTATATCGTTTGTCCTTAATCCTGTCAAGGATATGGTCTCTTCTGCACCTTCTCCTCAGGTTTCATGGACTTTAGCCATTTATCAAGACCTTTATGTGGTTTATAGTTACATCCTGGCAGTACTTTCAAACCAGTACGCCGTCGCCGTACTCATTGCTCTCGGTATAGTTGTGATCTCACTAACATATTACTGGTATTGGAGACAACAGACATACGGCGCTTAGCTGACGGCTTCCCGCCTGTGAGACTTTACGCCCCCTTTCTTTTTAATATTCTGTTAGCATTATTCAACATAGGGGTGAGAAAATGATAGGTCTATACTTTAAAGAAGAGATTAAATGGTTAGAATGGACAAGTAAATATGACTATTTGGTAACGCGGTACGAAATGTTGTATTATGACGGAAAAGTACCAGATAGAGTAAAAGATTACTACTTAACAAACGAAGGGGTAGACTTAGTCAGGTTTTTCATGAAGAGATTATACAGTGGAGATTTTTACCTTGAGGGCAAAAAATGGGTGAAAGAGCATGTATGTTACAGGTATTATTTAGGGTTAGATAGTCCGAATTATTTATATCCATTTATAACTATTTGCGGGCCTATTAGGAGGTTAAGGTATATTGAAGTCTACTGGTTTAAACATATCGTAGAGGGTGTGTTTAATCATCATATAAGTGAAGGTGAAGCTATAGCGGGAGTACTTCTTGAGAATGGCCTAATTAAACTAGTTAATCGTGATATGGGTGTTGGGGTAATGATAGATATAAGTGATACTTATTTACCTATAGCATTTAATAACGTCAGACGTTTAATGAAAGGGAAAAAGAGAATAAAATCGGTAACGTGAACTAATAGGAAAATAATTATGGTAAATGGCTTACCGGTAGAGTTCAGATAAACATTTGATGCAAATAATCGAATAACTTTAATAACCTAGCTTGATCCTCCTCAACTTCTTTGATTTTTTTCATCTTGTCAGCAAAGTCTCTGAAGGAAGATGAGTTTGTGTAATAATTTAAGTCACTCAGTGCTATGTACTTCTTTTCCATACTTTTGAACTTGCTACCGTTCCCATTCCATTTTATAACTGGTACTACGTAGTTCTTACCTTGCTTTTCAGGTTTAAAGAACTCAAAGCATGTATCCCCTTTACATATCATAACGTGATTTTCTTTCGCCTCGACTATTTGAAGCGATTTATTATTACTAGCCCTGTATTTTATGTCCTTCAGCGCTTTATAAGCCTCCAATATACCCATAAGAGATAACACGGAAAGAAAGCTAAAAAATAAAAAGCCGGAGATTATTATCTAGTATTGAGGGTACTCCTATTGCACATAAGCAATCTCGTATTTCAATAAGAATTGCTATGCACATAAGCAAGAGATCGTCTCAATAATTTCGTAACTGCACATAAGCAAGAAAGGAAATATGTCATGGTGCACACCAGCAATAAGGAGATTCAATAAATCCTACGATGCACAATATCATCGGGAACCCCCACCAAGCTACACTTCCATCATCCTTTTTCTTATTTCTCCTCTTCTCAGCGGAAACTCTGTAGCAATTGCGGCTAGAATTCCGTAGACTATTCCAGTTACCCCAAAGAGTTCTTGGAAGAGCAAAGTCCACAGATAGATCCCGTAACTCGCCTCGCCTAAGAAGACTGTTATTCGGCTAAGTACTTTAGGTGGGTTCAAGATAAGGAGGGCGAAAGCGCATAACACCAGGTTATAAATCAGAAACCTTGTGAAGAACTCATAGGTTGTCTCGTCACGGATATTTAATGCTGTATAAATGTATAGTACAAACAGTAATCCTAATATAATATAATGTATATTGTTCGTTCTATAGCCCTTCTTCTTCAAAAGGTATGCAATTATCCCCCACCCATACGCCCCCAACCAGAAGGGAGGCATAAAGTAAAGTAAGTGGAACTCCTTGTAGGGGAGAAAGACGATAAACGCACTATATATTAACGTTATGATAATTAGTGATGTTGCGATACGAAACTTCCATTTATCGCTCATTGCACGAATGAAGGGGATAGCTAAGTACATCCATTCTTCTAGTTGGAGAGACCAGAAGAGGTATTGAAAGGAAAACGGTGTAAGAACATAGGAAACGAACACAAAGTGGAGTAACAAGTCATAATATGTTACGTCCATGTGGAACATATAGCTGTCGACTAAGAATACTACGACGACAGCAAGGAAGTAAAGTGGCCATATCCTCCTTATCCTTCTCTTAAAGTAATGAGTGAGTGAGGGATTCGCATTGAGCCTGTTAAGGAGCAGAAAAATCGATAACTCGAAAAATAGGGGAACGCCTAACCAACCAGGGCGAAAAATCGCGAGAGGGACTAACTGAAGAGTCCACAGATGATATAAAGCGACGGAAAAAGATGCGAAGAAACGTAGTTGAGCTATTCGCGGATCATACTTCTGCAAGGCTAACCCCTTGCGTATATTAAGCCGATCTTCTTCTTGTTTCCTTTAATCGCAA
>Ga0208429_100064_pt1 | contig 15610 bp, 24 predicted proteins | sample BED_virus_MetaG_FD_187134 | JGI IMG/M metagenome (GOLD analysis project Ga0208429, IMG submission 187134) | Hot spring microbial mat communities from Yellowstone National Park, Wyoming, USA - BED_virus_MetaG (SPAdes) (version 2) | ecosystem: Environmental > Aquatic > Thermal springs > Hot...
ACTATGAAGTGATAGAAATACCAGAAGGTTCTTATAAAATGACAGCAAACGAAATGTTGTTAAATAAAAGATATGAGGAGTTTAAAGAAAACCTTAAACAATATAATATTATAATACACGATTATAAAAACACAATTATAAAATCAAAAGAATATAGAATACCAGCAGATAGAGAATTAAAAGGTTCAAAGAAAGGATTAAAAACAATAGCAAAGAAAGCGATTGCAAGGTTCTCATCAAAACAAGAGATAGAAAGATTGAGAAGAGAAAATGAAAGACTAAAAAAAGAAATAGCAAAATTAAAAAAGAGTAAGAGGTGATTTTAAAAATTTAAACCAGATTTTTTATATATTTAATGGCGATAAAATATGGATGAATTAAAAAATGAATTAAATAAATTTGAGGCGAAATATGATAAATCAAAAAGGTTTGATTTTAGCAAAGTTTTCACTTTTGATACCGAAACGGAAAGTTCAAAAACCGATTTGTCTAAAAATTGGATACATCTTTACGCGGTAGGTATATACTCACCTAATTTTAACAACGGAGAACCTTATGTTATGATTAAAAAAGATACACCTAACGACGAATTTATTAAATTTGTTTTTGACGCTTTACCTAATAAATCTATAATTTTTGTTCATAATTTAAATTTTGATGGTAGATTTATATTAGATTATTGTGAGCATAATAACATAAAATATAAAATCAGATTGCTTAAAGGCAAGATTATAAGAATAATAGTTATATTTAAAAGAAATAATAAGAAAATTAAACTTATTTTTAGAGATAGTTTTGTTTTACTTTTATCTTCATTAGAAAACCTAACCAATGGTTTTGAAGTTCAGCATAAAAAATTAAAGTTAGATTATGAAATTGGAATAGATGATCCGAGATTTAAAGATTACTTTACTAATGATTTAATCGGCTTATATGAGGTTTTAGAAAAAGCAAACGATTACGGACTTTTACAAAAAGCAACTCTCGCCGCAAACGTAATGGCTTTGTATAAATATGAAAATCCTAATATTAAATTTGAAAGATGTAATGAAAATATTGATGCTATTTTTAGAAAATCTTATTATGGAGGCAGAACGGAAGTTTTTAAACATTTATTTGAAAGCAAAAACGATAAAGATGTTTTATATTATTATGACTTTAACTCATTATATCCATATGTAATGTATAAATACGAATATCCTTTACCAATTGCTAATAATTATGAAAATGTAGATAAATACGACCCTAATAAATTAAGTATATCTTATGTTTATGTTAAAACACCACCTAATTTAAAAATTCCAGTTTTACCTTATAGAACAAAAGAAGGAAAACTTATATTCCCAACAGGCGAGTTTTATGGTTTTTACACTTCAAGTGAAATAAATTTGGCGTTAAGGCTTGGTTATACAATTGATTTTATACATATTTATCAATTTAAGAAAACAGATTATATATTTAAAAATTGGGTTGAAAAACACTATCAAGAAAAAATGAACGCACCTAATAAAACTATTAAAACAATAGCAAAATTAAGGTTAAATTCTCTTTATGGCAAGTTTGGGCAGAGAATGGAGTTAAAAGATTTAAAGGAAATAACAGAAGAAGAGGCAATTAACGATACAGAACACATAAAATATAAAATTGGCAGTCATTATTATATAGTTATTGACAAAAAAGATATTTATTCTGATTTTATACACTCTGAAATTGCATCTTTTATAACCGCTAATGCAAGAGTAGAACTTTATGAAATGATGTTAAGAGCGGGCTTAGATAATATTTATTATTGCGATACCGATAGTATTTTAACAAGCACAAAATTGCCAGATGAATATGTGGATGATAAAATACTTGGAAAAATGAAACTTGAACATATTGTTAAAAATTATGTTGCAATCGCACCAAAATTATACGCTATAACAGATGGAGTTGAAAATAAAGAAATTGTAAGGGCAAAAGGAGTTCCTATGAATTTATTGTCAGATGAAGACAGATTAAAGTATAGATATGAAGTAATGAAAGAAGCATTTTTAACAGGCGATTTAAATAAATTAAGTGTTACTTTCAGCACTTATCTGTCTTTTAAACAAAGACGAATAAGGCATAAGGATAGTTTCGCTACAAACGCAATAACTACAAAGAAAATAAAACAAATAGATACAAAAAGAGTTATAATAGAGCCTTATACAGAAAATTACGATACAAGACCTTTAAATGTTAGAAAGGTATCAGATGGAATTATAACAAACGAGGTTATTATTGAATAATGATTAGGTGAGATTATGGATGAAAACGAAAATAAAAATTTTGATCCAAAAGAATATGACCATTTTAGGCATCTACGAGATAAGTTAATCTGTCTTTATTATTACAAAAAGACAGATGAGTTAAAATGTGAAATGTGTGGAGAAAAGGATATAGCAAAACTAACAATAAATCATATAGATAAAGACAGAGACGAAGATGAATATTCGGGTTCGGCTTGGTATAGCGAACAGATAAGAAAAAAATTACCAGATAAAGAAAAATATAATGTGCTTTGTAACTCTTGCCAATTAACATATCAATACAATAGAAAAATCTACATAAAAAATAACGAAAAGTTTAAAAATATGATGGAAGAATATATAAACAAAATAAAAAATACAGATGAAGACCTTGACCACGTAATGGATTTAAAGGATGTTATAGATGAAAAGGTTATAGATAATGTTAAAGGTGGTGTAGATGGAAACTAAAAGGAAAAAATATTCACATATGAGGATTTATTGTATGGTGGGTGGCGAAGTTATAAAAGAAGGAGACAAAGCATATCTAATTAGAACATACGATGAAGAAACACACAGACAAAAATATATGATAATATGCAGAAGTTGTTATGATTACCTAAATATGAAAAACGGAAAAGAAATAACTTTCGGTGAGAAAAAACATTTTAAGCCGAAAAATTAACTTAATATTGGTGAGAAAATGATAGGAGAAAGAAAACCGCGAACTATGAGGCAGTTTTGGAAAGTATATTATTTAAACAAAGAAAGATACGCGCAAAATTTAGCAAAATGGAAAGCACAAGGTAAGGTTTTATTTAACGGCTATCCGATAGAAGATATATTTCCTGAATTAGGAGATTTAAGGTCAGATGAAAAAAGAGATAGAGACGATCCAAGAATGCTTGATGGAATGCCAGTTATCAAAGTAATTGATAGAGTAATAACTCTTGAAGAGATGAATGAGTATTTAGCAAAAGGCTATTTTGTCCATAGAGATCCTTATAGAAATAAAACCTATATTGCAAAAGAGGTGTGATTATGAATGAGAAATATAGAAAATATATCAAAAATCTACCTTTTATAGAACTTTTTTATAATTTTAATTTTGTAAGACAAGAAAATAGAAAGTTTAACGATAGTGTAGATATAGCAATACAATCATATTCGGATATAGAAAAAGTTAAGGAACTTCAAAAAACTAAAACAATTTTAAATACAATTATGTGGAGTGTAAATATAATAATACCTTTGTTTATGTTTTTTGTCGGATTTTTTGGATATTGGATATTACACAACACATATATTTATTTAATATTGCTATCTTTACCAATTAGTTATTATACCATTGCCGTTTATCAAGATATTTTAAAAGAAAAAACAGAGCAATTTGAACAACTTAAAAACTCATCATTTAAAGAACTGATTATAGGTGCAAGTGCAACAATGACGATATGGAATTATGCCTATTTATCAATTGGTATTTTAATCGCGATGCTAATATGAGAAAACTTGAAATGCACAATATAATTATAGAGGCGCAAATTTTTTATTTTTGTTGCCATTTTTGGCATTAGCGCCTCTAAAATAAGATGATAATATGGAATTTTTAGGTATTTTAAACCTTTTGGCTATATCTTTAATGGACTTAACAGCAGGTTCAATAGTTTTTATAGTTTTTTATAGGCTTTTGGTTGGTCAGTGGATATGGTATAAAGAAAAGAAAGACTTTAATATTCAGATAAGCAGTGAAGGCATAACTATATTCGCAAAAGGCTCAAATCCAATACAGGCTTTAAATAATTTATTAGATAAGGCTTTTCCTAAACCAGTAGAGAAGGTTTTAGAGGAGAAAAAGGAAGCACTTAAAAGACAAATAATAGAAAATTATATAAATTCGCCAGAACTTAAAGAAAAACTAACAGAAGAGGTGAAAAAGGAAATAGACGAGTTGATAAAAAAGGACAATGGACAAATGTATAATAAATAATTAAAAAGGTGAAAAAATGCAATGTCCAAAATGTGGAAGAACGATGAAATATGATATAAAAACTAATGAATATTATTGTGAATATGATGGAACAATTGAAGAAAATGAGGCTTTTGATGAAGGTTTTATACCAAATTCGCAATTTTCTAGCGGTTTTTCGTTTGATTTTAGTGAAATGAACCGCAATCAACAGCGTTTTAATGATTATTTAAGAAATTTTTTAAACTATTCTTATTTTTCTACGAAAAATTATAAAGATCAAATACTTTTTCAATTTAAAAAATCGCATTTTTTGGAAGATTTTGACTATGGAAGACAATATTATAATGAAAAATTGGCAATTTTATTGATAAAAACCTTTATTGCTATGAAAAAAGAGCCTGAAATTGGTGAAATTTTTAGTAAAATCTTTGAAGATTATCTAAAATTCGTTAAACTTAATATTGGTGAAAAATTGGTGAAAGATAAAGGTGAAAAAGTGAAAAAAGGTGAAAATTCACTAGGTGAAGTGGTGAAAATTAAAAAACACAATATTAATATAGGTGAAAAAGGTGAAATTCACCAAAAATTTAAAAAATCGACGAAAAAACATAAAAAATCAATTAAAAATTATGGTGAAAAATTGGTGAAAAGAGGTGAAATTCACCTTGGTGAAAAAGGTGAGGTGAAGTGAATTTCACCTGTAAGGTGAAAGGTGAAGTGAAAGGTGAAGTGAAAGGTGAAGTGAAAGGTGAAATAAAAAAGTGAAATTGGTGAAAATATGAAATGTATAATATGTGAAAATCAGGAAGTTGAAGGCAAAGATGCCGAAACTATGATATGTAACTATTGCAAAGAGACAATAAACGAACTTTATATGAACTTATATCTTATTAAAAAACAATTTGAAGCAGAACACGTTGAAAATCAACAGAGACAAGATATAGAGAAGTTGTTTGAAGTTATAAAAAATGCAAGTTTAATGAAACAAAAATTAGCAAAAGGTTGATATTATGAGCGAAACAACTGAAAAAATAAAACGAATGTTAAGTGAAGGCAAAACTCCTAGTGAAATAAAGAAAGAATTGAATCTTAAATCTTATGGTTATATATACAAGATTAAAAAACAATTAGCAAACACTCCAAAGACAGAGGAATTTAAAAACATAGAGCAGATTGTAGAAAAACCAAAAGAAAACACTGAAACAAAAGCAGAAAATGTAGAACCTAAACTATCAGAGATAAAAGTTAGCGAAATAGACGAAAAAGAAGAAGCAAAAGAAATAGCAGAGCAGTTTAAGGCGTTAAATGAAATAGAAGAAGGACCTAAAATAAATCCAGAAGAGTTTAAAATTGAGACTCCTATTGAAACAAGCAAAGAAGAGAATAAACCTCCTATTGAAAATAAAGTGGATATAGAAGAGTTATCCGATTTTATACCTTCATTTTTAAGCGTATTTTTTAAGAGCCGTGGATTATCTGACTTAACACCAGAGCAGAAAGAAAAGTTAAAAAAGCATACTCAATCTGTAATAGAAAAGAGAGCACCAGCAGTAGTTACTGAAAACGCAGATTTAATAAACCTTGGATTGGATGTTTTAACAATATCAGTGCAAAAAGCAGATGAACTTAATAAGAAAAAAGCGGTTGAAAAAATACAAAAAATACAACAGGAAGAAGCAAATAAACCAGTTGAAGAACCAAAACCGCAACCTAAAACAGAAAAACCCGTTGCTTTTGAATATGTTTATAGAACACCATTGCCAGATAATTTAACTCCTGATGAAATAAAGGAAATAGTAGAAAAAGGCACATTTCACGGAAAGCCTATAAGTGAATATACTCTCTAATCGTGAAAAAATGGAGTTCGTTAGGAATAGAGATTTAGTATTTATTTTTAGCCAAAATCAATCTGGCAAAACAACATTAGTTAAAAACATAATAGAAAATATAGACAAAAATAAAATAATAGTTTTAGACACACAAAACTCATTTAAAGATTATCCTATAAGAACTTTTACAATTCGTCACGATTATAAAATATTAGATAAATTTATAGAAATATCAAGAAAATATTACAATATGACTTTGGTCTTTGATGATGTGGATGTATATCAGCCTAATAAATCTAAAAATTTTTATGATTTATTAGTAAGCAATGCACATCAAAATATAGGAATTATAATAACAGCACGAAGAGTTTTGTGGTTTCCTAAAATTTCTTTGTCAAACGCAAAATATCTAATATTTTCCGCTTTCATACCAATTGAAGATAAAGAATATTTAAAAAGAAGCGGAATAGATATAAATTGGGAAGAAGTAGATAAACTACCAAGATTTAGTTTTTATTGTTATAATCAATATGATAGAACAGCCGAGATATTAAGAACTCATTTATAAGGTGAATTTTGTGAATTTTTTAGAAAGAAGAAAAATAGAAAAAATCTGTAAGAATTTAAAATATAAATATGAATTTATTAAAAACTCAAAAAGTTTTATAGTTTATGGAAAATCAGATGATAATATAGATCTTCAATATATTTCTGAATGGTTTATTTCATATATGAAAGATTTAGGTTATTATGTTTCTAATGTTTTTTATACTAATAAACTTGAAGTAATTTTTACTAAAAACAGGTGATTAAACGGAAAATTTTAATTTAGAAAAAAGAAAAGTTGAACAAGTTATAGGTGTTTGTAATAAATGCGGAAACGATAAAATATATACATTCGCATTAGATAAAGATTTTATGTTATTATATTGTCCTAAATGTAATAATGCTGAAAAAGTAAGTGTAGAAGAATTTAATAATAAATTAAAAGAATTAAACGAGGAATGATAAAATGTCTGAAAAAATTAATCCAGATAACTATTTAATTTTAGATATTGTTAATCAAAATCCAGAAACCAATCCATACACTCTTTTAACGATAACTTATGCGACACTAATGCTCCATAAAAATGTTTATTTTGTTATGTCAAACTCTTCACATCTTCCAAAAGCAAGAATGGAAAGCATAAAAATTATTAGAGATACTTTTGATATAAAGCCTAATACAAGGGTTTTGTTTGTAGATAGCGATTTATGGCTTCAAAACACAGCAGAAGAATTAAGCAAAATTATAAAAGAAGCCGATGAAAAAGATATAAATATATGCGGACTTTATAGAAAAGGAAATGGTGAATATGCAATGCAAAGAACAGATGGAAAAAGCGTTACAGATGAAGATTTAAACAAGCCAGAATATATAGATGGAAATTATATAGAGTTGTATAATAGAGATCCTAAAATATATCCTTTATTTGGCTTTACATACTCAACATTACCAAAGGAAGATTATGATTGGAAATGGAATGGTTATGCAGGAGAAGACATATTTTTATATGTTCAAAATGAAGATATGTGGAAAAATACAAAGTTAGACAAAAGAATAAAACTATTACATTATAAGTCTAATTGGATTTAAATTGCTAATAAATTGCACAATATTATATATGAGGAGTCTGGCAATTCCAGACAAAATTAAAAATTAAGGTGATGTTATGCAGATAGATTTCGTGAATGTTAGTTTAGATTTACTTGAAGGACTTGTCGCAGGAGGTCTTTTAGGCTTCGGCTCTTATATAGTGGTAGGAGCACTCGCTTCTCTTCCAGGCGCATTTCTTACTGCGGCAGAAGTTACACCTTTGAGTGTTCTTGTAGGAGCACTCGGCTTCATAGGTTATTCAATACCAAAGATAAGAAGCAGAATTCAGTAAAATCCTAATTAAAACTAATTAAAAACGTGATAATATGGCAGAAGGACAAATTATAAAAACATCTTCACTAAAAGAAGAATACAATATGGATGTCCTCGCCGTTTCCTTTGGTGCCCTTGCGGGTGCCGTTGCTAATAAGTTAATTCCTAGCAACGTATTCGGCGGACTATCAAATTATGCAACACTGCTACTTGGTATAATTTCTGGAATAGTCGGCTACTTTATGGATGGCGTTGACCACCTACAAGATTTCTTTGCAGGCGCGTCAGTATTCCTAATTGCCGATGGTATATTAAGAATACTCTCACCAAGTTACGCAGTTTGATAATTAATCAATTTTAAAAGCGTGATATTATGGCAAACCAAACATTAAACGCTCCTTACACAGCGTATATTCCTATTTCATTTAACCTCTCGGCTGGACAATCTACTACGGTTTATTCCGTAGGCACTTGGCAACCACTCGGTATAAATAGCCAACCTGTAACATCTTTTCAGGTTCCACCAACAATGCAGTTCAAACTAATAGATATAAGACAGAGCACAACTCTAACAACTGACCTGTATTTAAGTTACATCTACAATGCAGTAACACAAAACGTGTTGTTTGATGTAAATCAAGCATACTCAATAAACAACGCATCAAAGGCAGTTCCTCCAACAATAACAATAAACCCAGGAGACATAATTCAGTTTATTGCTTATCCAGCAACACCAGTAACAACTGCGGCAACCGAAGTGGTAAATGCAGTGTTCTTGGTCTCTCCTGTTTCAAAGGAAGTAGTCGCAAAGCAATAATGATAAAAAGGAATTGCGCGGACTCCTCAAAATTAAAATAAAAAGATGATTAAATGGTAAATGCAATTGAAACAGGGAATTTAACCACATCAGGGGAGATAGGAAAAGTAAATCAAAATCAATCAAGCGTTTCACTTTCTCAAACTTCAAGCGGAAGTTTGGCTCTTGTATCTCCTATAAATACTTATACTCTTCCCATAAATTCTGTTTATCAAACGGTTAGTTTTACATTTAATAATTTATCTACAACTTATCAAACCTACTCTTTCACAGCACCAAGAGATATATGGATTGTTAATATACAGGCTATATCTTCTGGTTCTACAACTGATATAGGAACATACTTTCTAACAATTGGGCAAAATAACAATTTATTTACAGCGGGAAATCCAGCAACCTATCATATTGGCGGAGGTCCTATAAATATAACTTTTTCAGTTCCATTTTTACCGCATTTAGGATTTGGTGAGCAATTACAAGTTAGTGCAGGTGTTCAACAAGGTGCAAGTTCAACAACCGATAGTGTAACCTTTACAATTACATACTTTTATATTGAGTGATATAAATGACAGACCAAGTGCAAGGTTATACTTTTCAATATGCGTATTCTAACGAGATAATACAGGCTTTTGCTAATGTAGTTCAACCTGCTTATCCGATTGAATATAATAAAAATCTTAGTAATTTATATATAGAAAATTTATCTTCAATACCTAATAATACACAAGGAACCGTAAATATTGGACTTGGAGAATTTTCATTATCAAATCTTACAAATGGAAATTATAATGTTGCAATTGGACAACAAACGTTAGGAAATAATACAAGTGGAAGTTATAATATTGGAATTAGTGAATCTCTTGGTGGTAACACAACAGGTAATGAGAACATTGGTATTGGATTTCTTTCATTAAATAGTAATATAACAGGAAATTATAATATTGCTATTGGTAGTTGGGCATTAGTAAATAATTCATCAGGAAACTATAATATTGTTATTGGAAATCAAGGAGGATATTATTTAAATGTAAATAATAATATTTGGATAGGAAGTACGAGTCAGCCAAATCTTGGAGCTCCTTATGTTTATCCTTTAAATAACGGTTCTTATGGAGATAATGAATTATTTATAGCCCCTAAGGTAGGTTTGATAGGCGGTGTTGATAACAACACATTAAACGGAACAACCATAATTCCATCAACCTCTTCATATGTAATTATTTATGGCGAACTTGCGACTTCGTTTGGAGGCACAGCACCGACATCTATCACAGCAGGAGCATCACCATATACTTTTACACCATCAAGCACTACAAATCAAATAGTAATTATAAGTGGTGGTTCGGTTTCAAGTATAGCGTTAAACGGCACGACAACAGGTTTAACATCTGGAACTTTCTATTGTAGAGCAGGTGATAGTTTAACTATAACTTACACAACCGCACCAACAATCTTACAATATAATGTGTGATTTTATGGATGAAAATACTAAAAAACTAATAGGAATTTTGGCTCTCATAACCGCAGGTGGAGTTGCCGCTTATGAAGGCTATAAAATATTAACTAAATCAACATCTTCAAGCACTTCAACCAGCACATCTGAAAGCGGAGGTTCTGATGGTTTTCCAAGCACAGGAACAGAACAAACTAGCACTTCAACCGCTACAAGTTCAACTACATCTAACGTAGGAACAATAACTTTAAACACAGCAGAAATTCAAGGTCTTGAAGTAACTATAACAGGCTCGGCAACAGGTAATCCAAGCGAGATAGAGTGGGAATGGGGAGATGGCACCACTTCAACTTCTAATTTTCCAGCAACTCATACTTACACATCAACAGGCACTTATGATATATCAGTAATAGCGGTTTATCCATCAGGAACAGCAAACGCAAGTTTTTCAGTAACCTTAACATCTTCAACCGTTTTGTCCTCTACTTCAACTACCACAAGCACATCTACATCAACCTTAACACCTGTAATATCAAATGTTTCTGTCAATAATGAAGGAGTATTTACCGTAACAGGTTCAGACTTCGGAACACAAAGCACAGGTAATAATTTACTATTTCCAATTACAATATTTAGATTTAGATGCATAACGGAGAGTTTTCAGGCAGGAGTTTATGGAGATGCAATATCTATAAATGTTTATGAATGGAATGACACAACAGTGGAGTTCTCATTGAATATAGATGGAACAGACTGGACTTTACCAAATGGTTCAGATTGTTTTATTTCAATAAACAACTCGCCACTTTATTACTTTACATATACAGGTCCAAGTTTAAATGAACCTACTTCATCATCTTCTCAATCATCTCAAACATATTCTTCATCTTCAATATCTTCATCACAACCTTCAAGCGAAAGCACTTCAACATCTGGAACATCAGGAAGTTCAGGCTCAACATCACCAACAACTAAAACAAACGGAATAATAACCTTATCATCTTCAACAATACCATTACAAAACGGAGCGTCAATAACAATTAGCGGAACTGACTTTCCGCCAAACTCTTCTGGTTATGTAACCGCTTGTGAAAACAATTATTACGCAGAATTAGCAGGAGGTATAGAATTATTCGGATTTACAGCAGACGCAAACGGCAACTTTTCAAAAACAATATATTATGAGTTCAGCACTTCACAAGTTTCATCATTAGCGAACGCATTTAAGAATTGGAACCCACTTTATATCGTGGCTTATGATTACCAAACAGGTGCAGTTTCAAGCAACGTTGAAATACTAACAGGTGATTAAATATGATAGATTTATCGCTTATATCAAAATCAAGCGGAATATCATTACTTACTTTCGTATTAGGAACTTCAATTATGGGAGTTTCAGTATCTACATTAACCTTGGCAGTTTCAGTGGCGGTTGCTTTTGGCGGTTTAGTTTATGGTTTTGGAAAATTAAATCAAAAAATAACTGACCTTCAATCAGATGTCCAATTGATAAAAGGAATTTTATTAAATAAAGAAGATAAAAAGTGAAAGAAATGACAACATATACAGATTATTATCAAGGAGTTCAAGTTTCAAGTAATATACCATTAAACAGCGGACAGGCTGGAAACTATGATGTTAAAATATATTGGAGTAATAACGCATTAGGTTGGATAGAGAGCAAAGTTGCCGAAGGTTTTAATGTTTTAAATAATTATAGCGGACAGATTATATCTAAAATAATTGAACAATTTGAAACACAATTCGGTCCAGACCATATATCAAACTTAACATTTAATGCTAATAATCAATATGCAGAACTTACATTTACTCTCGGCTCACCGACAATATTTGAGTGGATAGGTTTAATAATAGGAGTTATAATATGGGCTCTTGCAATTGCAACAGCATTAATCCCTGGTCTTGATGCTATGAGTATTGGTGCGGCTATCATTTATTCATTTTTAGATGCAATAGGAGTAGCAACTCTGGACTGGTTTATAAGCAAAATTGATGTAATTGAAAACGATATATCAAGTGTATTCGGGCAAGGTTTAGGAACCATATTAGAGATTGTTATTGCAGGTGCAATCGTAGTAGGTTTAGTTATTTTAGGTGTAATGGTATATAATAAAACCACGCCTAAAAAAGAAGAAAATTGGAATAAAATTAAAGAAAAAGTTAAAACCAAAGCAAATGAAGCAAAAGAATATATTAAAAGAAAAATAAGTGATTAAAATGACAGCAAATGAGATAATTTTTGAAACACCGCAAATAGATGGTTTAAGTGTAACGATAAACGGAGTAGCAACTAACAATCCATCAAATATTTTATGGGATTGGGGAGATGGAAGTAGTGTTCAGCAACAATGGTTTCCAGCATCTCACGTTTATGCACAAGCGGGAACATATACAATAACGGCAACGGCTAACTATGGCGGATATAGTTTAGATGAAACATATTCAGCTAGCACGAGCACAAGCACTACTATTACAATATCAGAAAGTTATATAACGACTTCAACTTCAACATCAACATCTACAAGTTCAGATATGATAATGCAGTTCGTTTATTGGTATCCTCCATCAGAGATGACACAAAGCACTATATCAGCAATAGGAACTAACGGATATTATGGATTTATAGCCGTTAATTTAGATTTAGGAGTTATTGCAACATTATTCGGAATACCAATTGTATATATGCCGAACGCTCAAAACACAGGACAAATTTTCTTAACACCAGAGGCTTATACAACTTGGTATATAAACAATATAGAAACTCTTGCAGGAAATACAACCTTAACTTGGTTAGAAACAACATTAGAGAGTCCTGTAAATGGATATTCTAATTATGAAGAAGCAAATAAAGCTTATATTGAACAATTAGGTTATTATTGGAAACCTTACACTTCTGGATATGCAACAACTTATAATGTTGCAGATTCAGCATTAGATCCTGTTAAGTTATATGGTTTATCATCAAGCGAACTTTATATGCTTATAGCACCAGCAGGTTCAACATCAACCACAACATTAAATCAAGGAGCACTACAAACAGAAATGTGGCAGAATACACAAGCAGTTCAAAATCAAACACAAGGCACATCAAGTTTAGCACAAATAGTAAGTTCTACAATTAGTAATTTAAATCAAGGAAATTCATCTTCAACCACCACAACAACCTCAACTACAACCTCAACTACAAATACAACACCACCAAGCAACCCACCGAGTATATTCTCTAACATAGATTTTGATATTGCTTTGGGAATAATAGGAGTTTTAGCAGTTGTAGGCGCAATTTTACTTTTATCTTAAAAGGTGATTTAAAATGCCAAGGAGAGAAGAAAAAAGACGAAAGGTAAAATATTACAGGACTATTAAAATAGGTAAAAATAAATACGCTCACGTTGCCATTGTTAAAAAGGCAGGTCCAAGAGGAGGACATACTATAATAGGAAAAATAAGAACTAAAAAGAAATCAAGAAAAAGGAGAAGGTGAGATTATGGCAAGAAAAAGAATGAAACATCTTTATAAACACGGTGCTAAATCAAAAATGCTTAAAGAGTTTGAGAAAAGATATGGAAAGAAAAAAGGCGCTAAAATATATGGTGCTGTCGTAGGAAAGATAAAAAGATTGAGAAGTAGAAGAAGGTGAAGTTAAATGCCAACCTTCGTAAGTATAGGAGGAAATCCTGTTCAGTATTTTATACCAATAACTATAACTAATTCTAATACTTCTTTACCACCGACTGCACCGTACCAACAAATGATAACAATAAATTCAAATAACTATTCCTCTTATCTTGCGAGTAATCTTCAAAATGTTAATTTTCAAGATGGCAACGGAAATATAATTCCAAGTTGGCTTGAAAGTGGAAATTCAAACACAAGCACAAACACTATTTATTGGGTTAATTTAGCGAATGGATTGCCTTCAAGTGGATCAACTACAATTTACTATTGTATTTATTCACCAAGTGTAAATTGTATTGATGGAGTAAATACAGGATTAGCACCACAATTAACATCTACTTATGGTCAATACGATAATGGAAGTAATGTGTTTCCAAATTATTGGAACTTTGCGGGAACAAGTCTTCCATCTAATTTAACGGTTGTAGGAACTATAACAGCGAGTGTAAATAATGGATTAACTTTAAAAACAGGAGAAACTAAAACTGGAACTGGTTTTGTAGTAACAAATGGTTTGATTAGAACATCATCTACTATTATAACAGCTCCTAATTCTAATCCAACTGCCGCTATTGATGCTCTTATTACAACATCTATATCATCAACTTATCCAATGGTTATTATTGGATTATCTGGCTCAACAACGGTAGTAAGTAGTTCTTGGTTAGACTATGGAATTGCTTGGACATATTATAATAATAAGTGGAATTCTATTTCAGTTGCAGGATCAACAAGTATTGCCGCAAGTTATAGTGATAATGTAGTAAGTGGTACAGTATATGGTACGGGTCAATTTTATTCTTATGGATCAATACAATATATAAATTATAATCGATATGGTCCCGGTATTACAGGTCAAGCTTCTTATGCTTATCTCGGAATATATGGAAATGCAGGAGGACAATCATACTCTGTTCAATGGTTAAGAATTAGAAGCTTTGATTACCTTATAAATTCATCTTTAGGCTTATTAAGTAATTATCCAATAAATATATCAACATCAACTTCTCTATCAACTGCAAGATCATCAAATCTTACTTTCGCAAATCAAAACGGAAATCCTGTTCTATATTATCTTGGAATAAATATATCTAATTATTCATCATCTCCTACATCATTGCCGTACACAACGCAAATAACTATAAATACGAGTAATTACTCATCTTATTTAACATCTGATTTATCAAACACTAATTTTCAAGATGGAAATGGTAATATATTACAATCTACAATTGTTAGTGGCGGAACTAATAAAAGCACAACAACGATTTATTCTGTAACTTTACCAAACGGAATACCAGCAAATTCAACAATTACAATTTATTATTGTATTTATACAACTCAATCTTCATATATTGCTTATCCAACCTTGGCAGAAGTTACAATTCAACCTTTCCAGCCTACTATAAATCCATCTGATACGACAAACACAAAAGCGCAATCTTTTCCAAGTTTAAAACCTTTTTGGTATTTTAAAATATGAAAGCCTACACCTTATTTAATCGTGAGGGTGGAGTAGGACGTAAATCCCACCCCAACCCACCCTACCCCTAATCCTTTTATAATTTATAAGTCCATAGAACGCGTCCTTTAATAGTTTATTAGACGGCGTTATTATCAACACCGCCTTATAATCTATAATCAGACGTGTTGTATCGCC
>Ga0208429_100067_pt1 | contig 15412 bp, 16 predicted proteins | sample BED_virus_MetaG_FD_187134 | JGI IMG/M metagenome (GOLD analysis project Ga0208429, IMG submission 187134) | Hot spring microbial mat communities from Yellowstone National Park, Wyoming, USA - BED_virus_MetaG (SPAdes) (version 2) | ecosystem: Environmental > Aquatic > Thermal springs > Hot...
AGTTTGACTTAATTCTCTCTTATCTTTCATTTTGATTTCCCTCAGGATTCAGCTCTCATCTTTCAGTAATTCTTTTACTTTTCGTTTCGCGAAACTCCTGAGTTTGTTGGTTGTAAACAGATAACATAGAATTAGATGTTTGTTGTCATCATATGCGTGAACATAGAAATGCTGATAAATACTAAGATATTGTCTTCCACAGGCTGGACATTGGATTAAAATATGGGCATGTCGTGTATGTTGTTTCAATGAAAATAATCGAGTAGTTTTGAATTGACAGAGTGGGCATTTATACATTATTCCTCATCCTTCAGAAACTCCTGAATCGCAATCCTGATCAGTTCACTTCTTGAAACTTTTCTTTTGTGAGCAACAATATCTAATTTTGCCTTAAGCTCTGGAGGTAATTTGAATGAAATCACGTCCATGTCCCAGTCTTTTCGAGAGCCGTAACTTTTCGGTAGTTTGATGTACTCTACTCTTGCCTTCATTATCGTTTACCCCTTAGTAGCTTCAGCCATTTCTACCATACCCGCTTTTTGTTTTATTAACGCATCCAACTCCTTACCGAATATATCACTAAGCTTCTTAACATCTAATAACATCTCTAATTCTTCCTTCTCGTTGATGTCCCCATCTGTAATATCATTTAATATAGCTTCAATAGTTAGAGAAAGCCTATACAAAGACCTGATGTTCATGAGACCACCTAATGGCTAATATTCCATATAATTAATGACACTAGCTTCAATATTTCCTCTTTTACACCTTCTTGTAGTTTCTCACTTTGAGTGTACGTATACACTTGATATAGTTTATCAATGTTTTTTAGAATGTCGTGAACAGTATATTCCTCAGGACTCACGTGCTGATAATCGATTTCACTTTCACCTGAATTTATTTTCGCGTATAACTTATGGTATGTAGTACGATATCCTTCGACTTTAACAAATTTGATAAAAAAAGAAATTTTGATTTCTTCTTCCAATAACTCCTTACTTTGGGGTTCAACCATTTTTTACTCCCTAGTATAGTGTATGTCTGATATAATATATAAAGTTTGTGATATATGTGTAGTACGCATATAACATGCACCTTACTCATATTTGCTTAGATGTAGCCCAACGCCAAATGGTATAAATGATGTAAGACGGAGCGACGATACAGAACGTAATTCCTTCCAGACTATCTCTCTACCCTTTACTTCAGTATCTATATAACATTCTACCAACCTCAAACAGACGAGGAGATCTTTAAGCACCTCCTTAACGCCTTTTTCGTCATTTACAATATTGACATTAAGCGTTATTTTATCCTCTTCTACATTAAGATATTTAATAGGAATATGGACATGAGGTTTTTTAGCCTTGACCGGACTGTACACAGCATAGGCCCCTAACGAGTTTTCGAAAATTAGCAGAGTCCCCGAACTTGTCTGTGCCACACTCATAAGTTTCGTATCACCTACGACCTCTACCTCAACGCCGTGGGTAACTATTTTCTGAATACCCCATCACCTCCATTTTTATACCCTAAAATGGGGAGGCATTCCTCGATCTTATTCACAACGGTAGCTTCTCCCTTAAAGAGCTTCATTAACTGTTCCTCACTCACCTCGTTTCTCGCGTAAAGTTGGTAAGATATTGCACCTAAGGAAAAGTCTAGACACTCTTCGAACTCTTCTATCAAAGGTTCGCCGCTTTTTTCCTCTTCTCTCTTCTCTTCCTCTTTTGCCTCTTCTAACATTACCAGCAATTTTACACCATCCTCTGTTATCGACCATATGTAGACGTTGCCGGGTTTCTCGAACTCCACGAGACCACGATTTGCTAACTCCATTAATAATTCCTTGGTCGTTGAAGTGTCAAGACCGTTATCAGATGCAATCTGCGAAGTCTTCAATTTTTCCGCCCTATGCTCATACAAATACTTCAACAGCCTTATTTCGACTTCCGAGACTCCGAATGATGCAATTACAAATTTCCTTAGTAGATGTTTCTTGAACAAGTCTAACGTTTCTTCATCAACTTTTTCCTTGTTTAGTAACATTGCTAAAATTTGCAAAGCGAATGTTGCGAAATCGGTTATTCTGAGTGCTACAGTGCGTGAGAACGGTAAAGAAGATACCAACATATCAAATATACTTTTTGGGACGTTGGCAAACTTAGGCGTATAGGTCATCCACGCTAAAAACGCTAATTTTGTTATATCATCATAATTAAACTCGTCTTCGTTCCTGTTTGTGTTCTCATATATCTTCTCTGTTATTTTTTCTACGTCCTTCTTCTCTCTGATAATAGCAACCGGAATGTATCGTGATAAAATCTGAGTCTTCTGACTGCTGTCGGCTTCCTCGATGTTTACGACAGATGTTATAACACTTGGTGCGTAGTCGAGAAAGATCTCTACCGGTTCGCCATCCACTACGGTGAGCGATCCTCCACGTCCTGAAGTCATCAACATACTTAACAACTTTAATGCTCTGAGGTTCGTGATCTCTTGAAGGTAAAGTAACTTCCAGTGTAAGTAGTCAGACCCCTTCTTTCCTAAATAAATGACACTCTTAGGCGTAACATCCTCAACGTTATAATAATAACCCTCTGGTATCATATGTACAACGCTTTCAATTGCATGAGACTTTCCGGAACCTGTGTCACCTAACACTAGGATTCCAATCCTCTTCCTTTTTGTCGTGAACAACATTTTAAACGCCATTAAAGCAAGTAGCTTCACGTCCTCATCGCCCACGTGATATTCTTCACTCTTTTCGATGAAGTACCAAATCCCTTTTTGCTTTATCTTCTCCCATAACTCTGGGTAAGCCTTAGCGAAATACTCGTGAACCTTCACTCTTTTCTCATTCTTAGACTTCAGTGTTTGTAGTCGTGATTCTATCGACTCAAGTATTTCCTTTATTGACGGCTTGTAATCTGTTATTTTTGCAATCTTTTTCACTGCATCCTTCAACGAGTTTTCACCGCAAACGTAACCGTTCTTTGAAGGCTTACATTCAATCATTATGTCATTATATCTTATCTGAAAATAATATGCAGTAGAAATAACAACGTCTTCTCCTTCAAACTTCAATTCGTCTCCGAACGCTGAGAAATCTACAATTACTCTATGTCTACTTGAACCAATTATTTCTAAATGTTTCGGATCTTCGTCAAATTTACTTGAATGTGTTTTTTCAACTGACTTTTCCGGCGTTTCCGGCGCATTTAACCTGCCTGTTTCGGTTTTTTCAGTTTTTCCATCTGCGCCGGGATTTTTTGTTTCCGGCGCAGATTTACGTACTGGTCTAGTATTTTGTAAATCTGCGCCGGGATTAGTATTTTTTATCATTGCGCCGGGTTTAGAGTTTGTGTTATTTACGCCAGGTAATACTGAACCCGGAAGGTAATTTGCGCCGGAAACGCCGGATTTTTCTGTTTGTTTTAACCATTCCTGTTTTTCGCCTGTCTTCTCCGTACTGCTTATAATTTCAAACGCTTCTGGTTTCAAAATTGTTATATCGCCGTCTTTTTCTGTAATTATTCCTTGTTCTAACAATTTTTGTTTTAGTGAAGGGTTACTTAAAATTAATTGTTTAATAATTTTTACAATATCGGTCATTTAGCCCACTTCTATCCCCAGTTTTTCAGTGATGTCACGATACGTAAACCTTTTGTCGATAAGCCATATGTCCGCTTCGTCCTGTGGACTCCTGATTGCTCTACCCATCGTCTGTCTAACTTTAATGATAGCCTTCTCCTTCATTACGAACCACCTAAAACTCTCTTTAGCTTTGCCTTCAAGTCCTTTTTTCTTTGCCAAGTAGTCTATGACACTGTTAAGGTATTTGTCCTTGTATTCCGGGTAAGGGAATCCCACAATAAATATGGCTTTAATTCTGGATTTACCGTCCTTGGTTAGCTCTATACCCTCTGTTAATCTTCCTCCTTCGTATGCAAGGATAACCGAACCGTCGAGCAACCTCTGTAACTCTTCAAAGTCTATTTTCCCATCTTTCTCCAGAAAGTCAGCGTGTAGAAAAAGAGACAAATCGGCCATCATTTGCTTCGAAGTGGTAGCGACTAAGTTTATCCCGTCCTTCCTTAAGTTCTCCTTGATGAACTCCGCTACTTCTTTGTAGGTGTTCCCGTTTCTGTTCCTGTAAGTTAAATCCGCGTCTACGACGGAGATGTTCATATGGTAAAAGTCCTTTAGTTGGTCGTAATAGTCTCTCCAAACATCAATGTACTCGAATTTTTCAAGACCCCACACTTCTCTTAGGTACTTCTCACTCGGCATGGTTCCAGACATTAGCACATAACGTTCTGCGTTTAGCCTACTCAGCAAGACGGAAGGATCTCTTGCAATAACGCGGTAATATTTATCCATCTTCTCCTTGAAAAAGGAGTCGTCAGCACTCAGCACGAATTTACACTTCTTTGCGACTTTCTCTCCCTCGTCTTCGAACTTGAGAAGTAATTCTTCGATTGTCAACTCATTACCTTGTATATCCTTGACGTTTGCGTCTAGGCTTTCCGTCTCTACAAAACGTTTAAACGCAAACTTCAGTAGTTCCTTTTCCATCTTCGAGCGACTGAGGCTGATGAAATCGTAAACGCTTATTGTCTGTCTCATCAGCTCTTGCAGTTCTAGGTTGTGGGCCTCATCGAAAATCAGAAGCTCACCTGTTGTTGCTATCAAATTCAGAAAATAGTAAATATAGGAAAATATGCGGAAGTCTGCAGATATTGACAGCATATTCGGGTACGCACAAACGCCCTTCTTTTTCGTCTCGATTGCGAACTTCAAGATTCCTACTTTTTGTAGTTTTTCAATGTATTCTTCGGGGACGCCAGAACTTATACATTCGCCTAATTTGTTGGTTTCGAAACATTCATCTATTCTCGGGATATCACATTTGCTACATTTCACGTTCTCGTAAATCCTAGTCCATTTATGTTCATGATCACTCTCCTTAGCGTCCTCCTTCGAGACCCCGCAAATTTCACACACTTCGTAGTACTCTTTCGAAGTTTGACTGCAGAATAGTGACTTAGCCATTAACCCGGTGAATCTAAGGAAGACTTTTCTGGCGTTCTCTTCCCACGGGGCATACTGTGATCTTGTCCTCACAAATACATCAAAATACTCAAACCCGTGTACTTTGTTATATCTCCTTCCTATTTCTAACCCCATTAACGTCTTACCTGTACCTGTAGGTGAGTTAATTATTACGCCCTCACCGTTATCTAGCGCGTCCAATGTCCTGTTAATAACACTTTCTTGATAGGGCCTTAACTTGACCATGCTCTTCATAGAGAAACACCAGAAGAAAAAAATTATCTTTTAACTGTTACGTTGTTTATCTCGTCCATTTCATCTCCTTCTTGAACGTTGTATATTGCCTTAATGTAGTAGCTGTACTTGGAGCCGGATAACTTGACGGTATATTCAAATGCGTAAGACGTATCGAGCTGTATAACTCCCTGGTCTAGTTTCTCCTTTAGAAATTCGTAATTTGACTGTCTCTGCAAATCCAGTATAATTTCTTCGTCCGTGGCATCTACGGTTTTCGGCACTTCTACTATCCCTACGCCGGGTACTTTAACCTTCTCCTTCTCTTTGATTGACGCTAATTTACCATCTAGGACTTCCACGATAGCCCTATAGTCGGTAACTTTTACTTTCTGTCCCTTTCTTTTCTCGTCGTTTTGGATTACTACTTCTCTTTCGCGTGGTTCTAATAATCTCTTTATTTTCATTACAACTTCTCCCGATTTTCCGTCCTCACTAGTAGGCGCTAAGCTGAATATATTTAGTTGGTCTTGTTGCGCTATCGGCTTATCTTTTACTATTTTAAACGTGGCTTTTCTTATGTTCACGCATTACCACCTCCTACAGCTTTTGTTACTTCTGCCTTTTCCTTAGAGATATAACCTCTTGCGAGGGCTTGTTTTATTAAAAAAACGATTGCTTCTTGCCTTGATTCCCACCCCTCGTTCTTCCATAAGTTGTCGAATGCCTGAAGGGTGGGTTCATCTATGTTTAGACTTATTCTTGCCATTAATATGATGTATGTTTAATGTAATATATAAAGCTTATGGTATACACTTTCTGTATGACAGTCTAACTATCCTAGGATCTCGTCACGATGTTTTAAGCAGTATTCTCTATACTTACGTCCTGAAAAATGTCTCCACTTTCTGTAGATTAGTCCACGTTTATGAAGTCTCGTTAGCGTAACTAAAAGCACGTTTTGTTTTGCGCCTGTATACTTTATCAATTCTTCAAGTGTTAGACAACCACGATTTGATAAATAGACGAGAATTAGTTGAACTAGACTCATCTTTTCTTTAACCATACGTAAAATATGATTAACAAAATGTTAAAAATCTTTCCACGTTCAAAAAATCAGCTTTCTGGGTTTAACCCCCCAGAATTAACAGTTTGTTAATACTGCCACCATTAACGTAAGAGTTTTCTACTGCAAACAAAAAACCCCACGTCAAAATAGGATTAACAGAAGAAGGAAAGGGGGGTACATCAGCACCCTTTCGGGTACCTTAACCCCCGGCACCCCTAGTAAGAGAGGGTGCATGTAATTTAGGGGTACCGGGCTGACCCCGATACCCATTTCGCCACAAACCGGGGGAGGTGCGTGTATGGGTCTTCTAAATAAATCTAGGACATTATAGGTTAAAAAACTTTATGGGTAAACCGAGTTCACTTTAATTCATGCCTTAAATGCTCTAGACTAAATACCATATCAGGTTCATTTGTCTCTTATTACTCCTTTAATTAGAATTGAATAATAAGATATGGAAAGTCGTAGCGGGCGTACACAGACTTATCAAGAAGAATTTGTTTTATTCCTGGTTTTATTTCATCTGTTGAATTTAAAATAATTCTATTGGCATCCCCAAGTTCTTCAAATACAATTTTTCTATCAGGAATTTGATAGACAACTATATTTCCACAACACACAAAACCTGCTAAACCCTTTATCCTTACTGAGTCCTCTCCTTTTTCAAAGTCTATATCCAACTCCCTCAAAGAATCGATTAATTTTTGTTTTTGAATTTGTTTTTGGGATTCGGTTTCAGGCATTTCCGTTAAATCTATTTCCGCTAAATCCACTTCTTTGGTCCCTCTCTCAATTTAATATTGAAGGCGGGATATATAAACCCTATGCAAACGATTTTTTATTTTTTAACTTTACCTCATACTTCTTTTTAATGACATTCAGAAAAATAGATAACGGAGTGGAAATACACTACGACAATGGTTACACAGTCAAAATTAAGATTGAAGGAGATAAGCTCAAACTGAGGGAAGAGTACAACGGCAGACCGTATACCGACACGATGTTTTACCTGTCACCGAGTCAAGTGAGCGAAATAAAAAAGGCATTGAAAGAAGCGAAAAACGCAGATGACGTGACAAAACTTCTCCAAGGTGTCATGAGATGATTTATAGACCTCATTTTACGTACATCGAAGCCGCTACGCCGGAACAGAAACAAGCTAGAGAGGCTGCTGCAAACGAGGAATGGAGAAAAAGGCTTATTCTTCATTCTATCACGCCAGAGTGGCACCCGCCACGTCCAGAACACAAACCAAAACCAGTACATATACTCCCATTACCTATCGTAAGACCTCATCCAGAACACGAGGAATGGAGAATTTTCCATCCAGAGTGGCACCCAGAATATAGATCAAACCCACCGAGACGTGAACCAATAATAAACCCACCAGGAATTCATATACTTCCATTACCTATCATAAGACCTCGTGAGAGTAGTCAAGAAAATAATGAAAAACGTCCAATAGGTATACCTCATGGAACTCCAGTGTCAATATCTGTGGGAACTCCAGTACACGAAAGTAACTCTAGTGAACATATAGTTCCATCACCTACCGTGAGACAGGAACAGCACGAACGTCCAATAGGTATAACAATAACACAACCGCCTCCTAGAAAGCCATTAATGTTATCACCTAATCCACCGAGACGTGAACCAATAATAAACCCACCAGGAATTCATATACTTCCATTACCTATCATAAGACCTCGTGAGAGTAGTCAAGAAACGCAACATGGAACTCCAGTACATCTACCAAATGATATTCACATAGTTCCATCACCTATAATAAGACAGGAACAAAACAAACGTGGGACACCAGTATCAATACCGGTGGGAACACCAGTACATCTACCAAATGATATTCACATAGTTCCATCGCCCATCGTAAGGCCTCGTGAGAGTGAACAGGAACAGCAAGAAAATCGTCCAATAGGCATAACAATAACACAGCCACCGCGTGGAAAGTCACTAATGTTACCACCTATACATGAAACTTCACATGGAATTCCAATACGATTACCACATAATATACGTATAGTCCTATCATCTATCTATGAAAGTACCTCTAGTGCAACTCGTGGAACACCAGTAACAACGCCAGTGGGAACTCCAGTACGATTACCAAATAATATACATATAGTCCCATCACCTATCATAAGATCTTCAACACATGAATCAGAAGTAAATCCTCCAATACATGCACTCCCATTGCCTATCGTAAGACCTCATGGGGAGCCATTAATGCTACCACCAACGCATGAACCAATACACGAAAATACTCCTAGTCATGGAACACCAGTGTCAATACCTGTAGGAACTCCAGTAAGACTACCAAATAACATACACATAGTCCCATCACCTGTCAGTAGCCAAGAACAAAACGAAAGTAATCGTCCAATAGGAATAACAGTAACGCAACCGCCTCCTAGAAAACCATTGATGCTACCACCATTGCCAACACATGAAACTAACAATACTTCACCACCATCAACTAACTCACAACAAATAATAGATAATATGATAAGTCAAGGAGTTGTGGTGGGTAGAATACTAAGTGGTATAGAGCATACTGAGGGTGTTAGTACTTCACCACCATTGCAGCAAACTTCACCACAGCCTACTGTTCATCAGACCGTGCCAGTAACAATAGGTAGGATATTAAGTGCTATAGAGCATACTGAGGGTGTTAGTACTTCACCACCATTGCAGCAAACTTTACCACAACCGCAACAAACCTCACCGCCACCAGCTAATCCACAACAAATGATAGATAATATGATAAGTCAAGGAGTTAATCTCCCTACTCAGAGCGTTGAAACTAACAATCCATCCGGTTCGATTATCGCTAATGCTGCAACTTCTCAAAAATCTCAATCAAGTAATCCGCTCGGTGCATTCTTCGGTTCATTGGGTAGCGATATAGCGAATGCAGCAAAGGATGTTGGAAATGCAGTAACTGGAGCATTGTCAACTGCGAATAACGCAATACAGAATACATATAACTCCATTTATGGAAGCCAAACCCAACAGGAGAAACAGCAATTACAAAATCAGCTCAACAAATTACAACAACAGGCCCAACAAGAGTTAAGTCAAATCGGCCAGGAGAAGCAGCAAGTACAGAGCCAGTTACAACAAGTTCAACAACAGGCCCAACAGGAGTTAACACAGATCAACCAACAGAAACAGCAAGTACAGAATCAACTCGGCCAAGTACAGACCCAAGCCCAACAGGAGCTAAGTCAAGTCAACCAACAGAAACAGCAAGTACAGAATCAACTTAATCAGGTACAAACTCAAGCTCAACAAGAATTAAGTCAAATCAACCAAGAAAAGCAACAATTACAAAACGAATTACAACAAGTGCAACAGTATGAAACTCAAGCCAACCAGATGTTACAACAGAACCCCGGCAATCAGCAATTACAGAGCTACTTACAACAATTGCAGCAGGAGCAACAGCAAATACAACAAGGACTAACACAGCTTAACCAAGCACAGCAACAAATACAGACTCAAGAACAGCAAGTTCAACAGCAGGCCCAACAGGAGTTAACACAGCTTAATCAGGCTCAACAGCAAGTACAGAGCCAGTTACAACAAGCACAGCAGCAGGCCCAACAGGAGTTAACACAGCTTAATCAGGCTCAACAGCAAGTACAGACTCAACTTAACCAAGTACAAACTCAAGCTCAACAAGAATTGACACAGCTCAACCAGGCACAACAACAAATACAGACTCAAGAACAGCAAGCACAACAACAAATACAACAGCAGTTAACACAACTCAACAAACAGGGAGGTAACCCGTTCCAGCAGTTCTTCAATGACATTGCTGACGTTTCAGCATTAGTAGGCTATTACGGTACTGAGGCATTGGGTGGTACAGGAGAGGAGTTATCTCATATTGCTCAGGGTAAAGGTCTTGAGAACTTCGGTCAAGCAGTTTCGCAGTTCAATAGGGCGGGAGGGCAAAACATCGCTAAGACTGTAGGTGATGTAACAGAAGTTGCGCTACCCGCGATAGCTACTGCCGTTGTTGCACCTGAGTTGTTGCCCGCAGAGCTGATCGGTGAGGCGTCGTCTGTAGGGTTAGGTGAGGCCATATCGAAAATTACAACAGGCAAATGGCAATCGTTACCGCAAGTGCTGCAGGAGGCAAATGAGGGTGGTGTGCTAGGTGCTGTAGGTGAAGCCGGTGGTCTAGCGTTAGAATCCGGTTTGGCGAAGGGAGCAGGAGCATTAACGAAGTTGCTGTCAGGTAGCGAAGATTTAGCCTCGAAGGTGTCAGGCCTGACGCCAGTTTGGAGAGCAGCTGGTGGAGCGTTAACCAACACAGCCTTACAGGCGCCATTTACTCAAAACCCCGAACAGTTAGGGATCGCAGCAGCCATAGGCGGTCTGGCGGGCGGTCTAGGTCCAGGTGTAGCGGGGAAAATAGCAAGTAAGATAGATGAGATTAGGGGAACTGGTGGTGTAGCGGAACTAGAGACGCTCAGATCTCCCCTCACTGGCGAGACCACAGAGGCATGGAAGATAACGCTCCCCAGCGGTGACACGGTTCACTTAGTACCAAGAACGACTTTTGGAGAAGGAGACATACGTGACTTTGTAGACGCATACGGAGACAGAACTACGTTAGCGATTCATTCGACTCCTTCGCGTCAATTTCTTGAGGATGTCGCTAACGGGGAAGAAACGGTGAAAGTGACGGGAAACCCCCCAGGTGGTGCATTCAAATTCAGAGAACCAGGGAAACTTAGAGACCTGTATCTATCTCCAGGCGAAAGCGAAAATGAGGGTGTAGCACTAGCTGGATACACTGGGCTAAGAGACATGGAACCTAGTATACCCGAATTTAGATTGGGGCAATCGGATATAAAAAGCGTATTCGATAGGTTTCTTCACCCATTCGACAAAGGCGGTCTTATAGGAGTGAAAACAGATACTGATGTTATTGAACCTCCTGAAGAACTACGCGATTATATATTAAGCAAAAAAGCAGAATACTTAAGACAAGGAGTAAACCCAGATCAATTAAATAACTTAGTTATGGAGGATCTTCTTAAAGATGAGAAATACGGTAACATGTACAGAGATTATATAAATAAAGTAAGGACTTACAGTGCGGAAACCGGGAAACCGGTGACAGACATCGAAGGCCTACTCGGGCTCTCTCACGAGAGACAGATAGAACTCGCTTCTGGTGCTAAGTTGAGGGGGACGGGAGAAGAGTATAATATATGGGTAAGGCAAACACCAGAACTTCTAGAGAATTTACCTGGGCCTTTGCGCGACATATTATCTGACTGGTCGAGGTTGAAGTATGTTGGCGCAGAAATTGTACCTGGAGAACCTCTTAACTTGTTTGAGGACGAGACAAGAGGAGAGAGAGCACCTAGATTGAGAGATGAGGAAGGGGGCGAGGGAGGAGAGAGAATACTTAACGAAGGAGGGTTACAAGGTGAAGAGGGGGGACTACGAGAACCGCTCTGGTTGGAACGTGAGCCAGAGGGGTTACAGACATACATTTCACTTCCACAGATCACTTATTCGTCCCCTTTACCAATAATCAATTCTCCACCGTTACCCATCGTATCTCCACCCCCATCGCCTATTATCAACCCACCACCATCGCCAACCATATCACCTCCGCCATCACCAATCATATCACCGCCTCCTTCACCTATAGTTAATCCACCTCCATCACCCATTGTAAATCCACCACCATCTCCAATTATTAATCCTCCACCCTCTCCCATAGTCAACCCACCTCCGTCTCCCAACGTTAATCCACCTCCATCACCCATTGTAAATCCACCACCATCTCCAATTATTAATCCTCCACCCTCACCTATTATTAATCCACCGTCTGTTTACATACAGCAGGAATTACAATCACCTCCACCGCCTGTATTCTCTTCATCATCAGTAACACAGAGTGAATCTGGAGCTCCTCCACCGATGGGGCCACCTCCGATGTTACCTATGATAATGCCTGGAGGATTCGGAGGAGGCAAAAACAATCAAGAAATTAGCGGAATGGCAGGCGAGGTGATTTATCTGTAAGAGGCGTAGGATGGATCCACGTCCAGAGACCAACGTTCACTCCGGTGGTTTTTTACGACCCTGCCGGAAGGATGATTTATATACCGCTGAATGCGTATCAACCCGTAATACCTAAAAATCCGCCAATTTACCACGTCATTCTAGACAACAACTTACTTACTCTTTAACATAAACAATTTTTGAAGAGTCTTTTATTAAGAGCCTATAATAGATATCGGTCTTTAATGCAGTTGCGTGCCACTCTGACACCGTATATGATTTCTTAATCTTTTTCGTTTTTACAAATTGTTTCTCAACTAACAATATCTCTTTTGTGCGACCGTAGGGATAATCTTTAGCGTGAATTTCATACACCCCTTTTTTCAGACTGAACGTGCACGGCCGCCAATTTACGTCGTCTAATGAATATTCGACATATATTGACACATATTTCGCACCATGTATAACGTGCAAGGAATACGGCCCTATGTCTTTTGATCTATAAATCACACCCTCCTTCGGCTCCCATATACCCACCAGTCTCTTTAGGATCCTTAGCATATCATGTTTATCAAAAACAAAATATTTAAATCCTTTTTACACGTACACTCCTGGAAGGGGCGAGGCTTTCCGCTCTCTTTCAGACTTTGAGAAGAAGTCTTTTTATTTTTTAAGTATTAAGTCTGAATTCTTCTTATGCAGTATTTAGTCTTGCTTTTGCTCATATTCGTTGCAGTCGCTATTATTATAACGTTACTACCTTATGTAAGTCTCGTAATAACGGATATTAACAACGTCAACGCACGTGTGTATACACTATACAATTCAAGCACATATATGAGCGGTACGTGGCTAGTCAACGGTAGTAAAACTCAACAAGTCTCTACAACGCCGACAAACAAACTCGTCATTGAAGTAGCACAGGGTTCTTACATTTATGTATCCAACCGAACGTGGAGTGAAATGCTGTCGGATAACGGTGATAACGGGCCTATATTCTCACCTTATGCTACGTTCAACCTCTCAGCCGGTTACTATAAGTTTAACATACCTACGCAGGCTTTCGACTTCGAACAACCGGTCTACAGTGTTTTATCAACTCTGGCGTTTTTCTTCGCAGCTGCAGTAGTGTTTATTCTCTTCATGGTTTTGTCGTATAGTCGTAGAAGATAACGTCTTTTGTAACGTAGTATATTTTTTAATATGTTCGTATACGTATATCTTAATGACATATAAGGAACATACTCACTCCACGAGACTAACTGAATGGAGAAGGGAGTTCGCCGAAGCTGCAAAGATGTGCAGTGCAAAAGTTAAAGGACTACCTAAGGGAGAGAAACTAAGAGCTTACAGATCATGCATGAGAGAGACATTAAAAAAGAAATAACATGTTCGGACAAAAAGAGCACATCGACGTCATAGAAAATAGCGAAAATACCGTAAAGCTTCACACGATAAACGGTACAGTGAACGCTAAGAAAATACTTAGCGTTAACGGCAAACACGTAGTGTTCGTAGACCAGTACGGGAACGTGAAAGAAGCACTCCTAAAGTAATTTTTTATTTTTTGTAACCCATTAGGGGGTACCCCCTAAAACCCCCAATCCTATTTTATTTTTTAACTTTACCTCCTACTTCTTCTTATGCTAACAACACTTGGTAAGTTCGCCTTAGGTTTCATTATAGCCTTCACCATCATAAATACAATGGTTCAGGTCGACTTAATGTCAGTAGGTTACCAGCAAATACCGTACTTCACGACGATTGTAAACCCCCAAGCGTTCACAGCTATCATCCACAGCACTGCAGTCACGAATATGCCTTTTACCTTCATCCTTTATGCAGTAGGGCTCCTCATCTTCAATGCGTTGATCAATTTCGTTGCTGGCATACCTATTGTGTTTTATGAGATGGCTGCAATTAGCGGGAACCCCGGTCTTATCGTAGGTGCGTTACTGGTAGGCGCTATGTTACAAGCAATGGCGTGGTTATACCTGCTGGAAGTGCTGGCGCAGTTCTTCTTCCCGGTCTAGCTAAGATTGTTTATTTTTTAACTCCTTCTCCCACTTTTTCAATATGAAAGTCCTAGTTGTAGATCTGGACAATACACTCTTCAACACACAGGCGAGATATAACGCATGTCTAGCGGAACAAGGTGTAGCTTCGTTGGACTCTCTTCACGGGGAGGCGAGGAGGAAATTTTGGGAGTGTTATCAATCGCCTAGGTACATGGACTTCGACATCCCTAACAAAGACGTGTTAAGCACGGTAAAAAAGGCGAAAGAAAAGGGTTGGGTTGTAGTAATACTGACCGGGAGGAATGGTGAGACGCAAAGAGAGAAAACGCTTGAACAACTACAGAAGTTTAACGTACCGTACGACTACCTGATAATGAGAAACTCCAATGACTATAGGAAAGAGGTAGAGTATAAGCGGGAAATACTTAACGGTCTGAAGGGGCTAGGAGACGTTATAGTAATAGACGACAACCCGGAGGTAAGAAAGTTAGTATCGAAAGCGTTTCCTCCAGATGAAAGTCCAACAATTGATGAAGCAAGGGATCAGGGTGAGCTAAACGTCATGTTTTATACTAAATACCCACCCGTCATAGCTAAGGGGGTGAACAAGATTGAAGATGAAGAAGTCTTTGATCTTGAGTAGCTTACTTTTCATACTTCTCATGCCTTTAGGAGTGTATGCAGTACAGTCCTTTCTGACGTTTTACGTCAATATCATGGACTACGGTACGGTGCTGATGTTACAGAACCAGAGTAACGTGTTAACACTTTACGAAATTCCGTCTTCCTTCTCCTCAATCCCCTCATTTCAGGGAGTGCAGACTACGGGAAAAGCGTTGGAGGCTGTTGAAAACGTCACACTGAAGAGCGGTGAGGTGGCACTCGTACATGAGTACGGAATATCGGGCTTTTCGACAGGAAACTTCCTTTACCAACAGGTTAACGTACCTAGAATTGTGACGCACTCAAATTTCACCACGTCCTATTA
>Ga0208429_100071_pt1 | contig 14677 bp, 18 predicted proteins | sample BED_virus_MetaG_FD_187134 | JGI IMG/M metagenome (GOLD analysis project Ga0208429, IMG submission 187134) | Hot spring microbial mat communities from Yellowstone National Park, Wyoming, USA - BED_virus_MetaG (SPAdes) (version 2) | ecosystem: Environmental > Aquatic > Thermal springs > Hot...
ACCATGTGGTTGCGGTCTTCGTGGAGGGGTTTGTGTATGCGCTTACGATTCTCATTGCTGTGATAGGTGGGGTGATGTTGTTCTTGGGTATGATTATTAATGCGAGTAACCCAGTGTTGGTTTTAGTCGAACGGATATTCCTTGCCGTTGGGTTTTTAGCCATGTTGCTTGGTGTGTTTGAGCACCTTCGGTTCATGCACCTGCGTAAAACAATGACACCTGACTCAATGCTTCAATTAGCCATAGTACTGTTCCTACTGTTCATTGTGCTGTTATCCATGTACTTCCTACTCCCCCTAGCGCCCGCTATACTTCACACTGGGGTGACGGGTAATAGCACGGGGGTGGTGGCTCCGTGAGTTCAGGTAAGCTACCCGCTAGGCGCAGGGATGCACTCTACGCCGTGTTGGCTATAGCGGTGTGGGTTGCGGTAACGGTTTTCAATGGTTACGTCATCATGCCGCTGGTAACCGTGCAACCAGTCACACGGTTAACAGTTGCAGCTGCCTACGTATTCGGCTGTCTCATGAGCCTTGGCATTGTCCTGGGAGCCGTTAGCTACGGCTTCTCCTACCTGGCCTTCAGCAGGAGGTTACCGAGGATTTGGCTAGTAATTAAGGTGCTGCTGCTAGCAAACATTGCAATGTACATTGCCGCTGCGGTGCTTTTCCTAATAGGCTCCTACATGGGGTGGTACCCGTGAGCCTTGACCTGTTGCCTACACTCCTCATAATTGCAACTGGCATTGCGTTGACGGTTGCTGGCGTTGCAGGTGGGTTAGCTGGCATGCACCTGATGCTTACCCTAATCCCAATTGGCCTAGCGGCAACAGTACTTGGGCTACTTGACTACACCTGGTTCACACGTGGGGGTGAACCAACACCACTCACTTTGCTAGCCATACTACTCGGTGAAGCAGCAGCAACACTAGCAATCATAATCATCGAGGGTTGGGTTTAGAACAATCCTCACTACTCTTTAAAATACTCAATATTGTTTCGCAGGTCAACTCCTGTGCGTTTAGGATAATGTCCCTCGGTATCGTGGTGTTTGCCACGGTTTCCAGGGGTATGAGTCTCCAACCCTGATAGCTAATGTGAATTGCGATGAAGCACGGTACCTTAGCGTTGGTGCAGAATTCCCTGAACCTGTTGAGCTCAGTTTCGGTTAGGGTTACGGTTCGTGGTTTGGCAACGTGCTTAACCTCAAAAGCCACCGCATGTCCACCACCCACGGCAATAACGTCGAAACCGCTAACCTGCCCGCTATGCGGAGTCCTAATCGCCCGTAAACCACATGCGTTAAGCAACCTAACAAGCGCCACCTCGTACATGTAACCCTTATTGTAGTAACCACCCATGCAGAGAACAGGCTAAGCAGGCGTTTTAAACAAAACAGTGAGGAAAACGCAGCTACTGTTTTTGAAAGTTTTAGTTTAGCGGGTATGCTCCGTTGTTTGTTTTAACTGTGGCGTTGCTTATTGGTGTTGGGCAGTATAGCACTAATGTAGCCACTGGGCATCCAGGCCCATACGCATAATTATACCTGATGGTTATAGGCAACTGTGGTTTAACTACACAGTCCACAGTCGCATTGCCTGTGTATGCTTCTACACCGTAGATTGTTAGAGTATTGTGCATGTTCCAGTATTGTGAAGGTGATGTGAATATGCGCATGAAGTAAATGTACGAGGAGCCATTAGTGCTCTCTAAATACACGTATGCATTAATTGGTGGGGCATGCGTAAGCTGAGACATCCCCAGCCAGTCAGCGAATGCCGCTATAGACAACATTACGGCTAAAAATCCTAATATAAACCAGCTTACACCGCTAAGCATACTTAACGTAAACGAGTGGGGTGAATAAAAAGTTATTGGGTAGGCAACCTGTTTTTGAAAGTTTTCGCCTACTCCCTCTGTGCCTTACCTGGGCTTGAGTATTAGCCTTAAGCCTTCTACCTGCACCCTGTACATGGTGCTTAACCTGCATGCTACTTCATGTGGAATATTCCTCACGCCGTCGTCATCAATCACGCTGTGGATTACCCTGTATATTGCGTCGAAGCCATGTAGCTCCGCTACATTGGTCGTGTATAACCATACGCCGTCACCTGGGTTGTGGAACTCCACCCAGTATTCAACGGGTGGATTCCTCTCGTACCTGTGCACCATTTCCTCAAGTAATTCTGGATTCCCCCACAGTGGGGAGTCTTTGCATAGCAGGTAGCGGGCGCTACTGCCCCCGTGGTAGCCTGCTAACACTAACAGGGCATTATTGGCGACTGCAACATTCAGCACATACTTAATCACACTGATGGTGATTGGCGCCGCATACACCCCACTTTCATCTACCACGGTCTTGGGGTTAAACGAGAAGCAATTCCCCAACGCCCTTGTTGCCCTGTCTCTTAGGAACTTCTCCACAACCTTCACGATTTTACCCACGTCATCCGTGAGTCGTGGTTGAACCTGGGGTGGGGTTTGGGTTTGCATATAATCCCCAGTTTAGGCAACTGTCTGTAATTTTAAAGTATTACCGTCATGCCTAACCTTTCAGGTGTTTAAAAGGCTAGCGACTACAGGTGGCTACCACCATTACTGAATGTGCGTAAGCTTAAATTACCCTTGAGTGGGCTATTCCTATGGTTGTTTACAGGGAGTGTGAGTCAAAGAAGGGTAGGGGGAAGTTGATGTGTCTAGTGGATGCTATCCTTAGGGATTACCGCAGTGGCGTCATTGACCGTGACACGGCTGCGGCTAGGCTTCGTTACCTGGTTGCGTTGAATTTCCAACATGACTGGGTACCAATGCCTGAGGCATATGAGGTTGTGGCTAATGCGCTTAGTGAGATTGGTGTTAAGCCTGGTAGGAGGATGGAGAGGGAGTTGCGTAGGGAACATGCATACGCATATGCGTAGGTGGTGGTGGCATGTCCTCATCAGTACCCGGTTTATATGAGCTTGGGAAGAAATTCGCAATATTCATGACAATTATGTCTGCGTTGGACAGCGTAATTGTGATTGCGGCGACTGCAAGCGGCATTAAACTACCCTCGTACGCATACTTTGCGCCTCCGCAGCTCATTAACTACCTGTACAGGTTCACGCAAAGCATGAGTAACATGAATTTCACGAACCTGTACGCATTCTTCATATTCATAATCGCCATTGATGCAATAGTCCTATTAGCCAACTTCATAATCGGCGTAATCGCAGGAGGCCCCTTGTTAGCGTGGGGTTTGGCTAATGCGGCAGGTAACCTACCTGGCATGGTTGGGTTAGCCGCAGCGGCAACGGCAATCCTAATGTTCATACAGGCAGTGGCAATGATATACGTCCTCTATGTTTTCCTAGGAATAACGCTACCGTAGGAGAGAGCGCTCTTATTCAAAATTCAAACAATGAGTATTTTACGTACACAGTGGATTATGCCTACATGCATGTCTCCGCTTACCTGCATGCAGTGGAAGTCAACCGCTAACCTGCTTAATAATTCGCCTAGGTTGTATTTGGCTGGGCCTGCGTGGTGTTCGAAAATCAACTCCCTGAATAGCCTAACATGCTCGTAGTCATTCATGATTACATCGTATTCACAGCCCTCACAATCCATCTTAAGGACAGTCCTACTCGGCTGGATGTCGTATTTTTCCATTAATTCCCCTAGTGTTACGGCTGGGGCTTCGTCATCGCAGTCAACGCCACCGTGGCCAACAGGCGTGTGGTGGGTGGTTACCGTGCCTGTTACGGTTACGTCCCCTATGCATATTACGCCTGGTTTGCTCGCTAAGCCAGCGTTGACTGGGATAACCACATTCGCTAGTTTATTTACATCAATGTTCGTGTGCATTTCGACGTAGGCGACTGGGTGAGGTTCAACTGCAATGACTCTTTTCGCACCCCTCAATGCGAAGTAAATAGCGGAGTCACCCACGAATGCGCCGATGTCAACAACGTCCATTCCCTTAACGTTCACGTGCCTGAATTCCTCATTGTCAAAGACCTCTAGCAATGGCCCGTACATGTGCCAGAAGGTTACCACCCCTTTGCCGTTGATGTACCTGCGCCAGTACGTGCCGTCGAAAACCCAACCGTTCTTCACAGCGTTGAGTACGGCGTGCTCAGTGGTTAACCTGTCTAGCGAGGTGATTGCGATGTTAAAGTCGCCGTCAACCTGGTCGTGGTGCAGCAGAATCACCCTACCCGTGGTGCAGTCCACGGTTACCGTTAATCCTATTTTCCATGCGTAAAGCAACACCCTGAGGGTGCTTAGGGGTATTTGAATTACCCCACCGTTGCGGCACTTAACAGTCACCTCGGCATCTGTTACATCTGTTAAGCCGAATTTGTGGATGGTGAACCTGGCTAAGACGGGTAGCCAGTTCCTGAACATCACCCTGGCGCCTTGAATAGCCCTCAGGTATAGCCTAACCCTACTAGGCACGTTGATTAAACTGGGTGCTTGTTTTTAAATTAAACACGCAAGTTAACGGCAACGCCTTTAAGCCACCTGTACCTCTGCTACACTGTGGTTGTTTCAGCTAAATCCAGGTTTTTTGACCTGGAGATTGTGAAAGCTAAAGCCAGGGCAATCGCTAGAAGGCGGCTTAGCGGCGTGTTGCTTATTCAAGCTTTGCAATGCATCAACGATGATGATGTTGCCAGGTATGCGGTTAGGAAAGCATTAGACGACCCGTTTGGTGAAGTTGAGGCATTGCGCATAATAGTCATGCTTTGTGTTGACCCTGCTAGCACTTGACTGCAGCAGTGGTGTTGGTTGGGATTGTTAACAGGTAGTGGCATTGAGTGTAGCCTGCGCCTGCTGGTGTTGTTAAATCCACCGTTACGTTGCTCGGTGGCTCAGTGCATGTGAAGGTGAAGTTCCAGGCTACGTAGTTGCTCCACGAAATAAGTGAATTAGTAACAGTGGGTAGTTGCTGGGATGCATTGTAATTGTATATGCAGTTGCTGGCGTTCACGCCCCATACTGCGTACAGGTCGCCGCCGCAGGTGAAGTTAACCAGCACCGTGAGCACGTGGTTAGCATAATGGGTTGTGACGTAGGCGCAGGTTAACTGTGGGTAAGTGTGGTACCACGCAATGAACAGTAGAATGGTTGCTAATAATGCTACGGCTCCTAAGCCAAGTAGGGCGTCAGTGTTAATCCTCATTGCACGTTAAGTGAGTGTTAGGAATATAATCCTATTGCTTAATCTTCATGTATGCCTAAGTGGGGTGTTTGGGTTTGGGCTTTGCCGTGGGTTCTTGGAGCCACTGCAGTGGTGGTTGTTAGGGCTATTGGTGTTGCACTGCTTAACACTAGACTTGGTGTTGATTGGGATTACTTCTACACGTACACCTACGGTTTGGTTCAACTGTTTCACCCAGGTTTAGCGGCAGTTGACGGCATCCCGTTGACTACAATCTACCCTGAGTACATCATGACTGCGCCGTTAGCATGGGTTGCTAAGGCTATCGGTGCAGGTGTTTACGGTTACATTACGGGTGACTTCGTGTTTAACCTGACCTTCGACGCAGTTGCAATGATGCAGTTAGCAGGTGAACTGGGTATGGATAGGAGGATGGGGTTGATTGCGTTGTTTGCAACCGCACCCAGCCTGATAGCGGCATTCAACGGTGCGGAGAGGGGTCTCATGGTTGGGTTCACTGCAGTGGTGCTTATACTGATGCATAGACTAAGGGGTTTAGAAGCCAGGCAACTGCGCAGTGTTAAACTACTAACCAGTATTCTACTGTTCACGGGTGGCTTGGCGTTCACGTTCCCATACACCGTGTTTTTCAACACCCTGATGCTGCTACTGGCTATAGTAATTGCGTTGATTGTTTATAGGCGCATTGAGTGGGGTTGGTTGGCTTTACTAATCGGCTTGGTGTTGTTTAGCGGCGTGAGGTACGTGGCACTTGCCCACGTTTCAACACTGCCCGTCAACGTGTTTGGTGATGCAATAGCCTTCAGCGAGAGGTGGAGTTACGCTATTCAGAATCCGCTTGGTTTGATTAATGTTTACCTGCCTGGTGACTACAACATCCCCACGCACCTAACCTGGCTACCAATCATATTCGCAGGTAGTTTACTGTTCTGGCTACTGGTTCTTATCCAAGCCCCTGCGTTAATTGACCCACCTGCATTAGCAATGCTACTCCTAATCACCCTACTACCCTACCCATACCTGATTGGAGCAATAGACTACCGTGTGCCGTTCCTAATGCACTTCACGGCGCTTCACACCTTAATCAGGTTTCATAATTTCGCTGCGCCGCTTCTCCTACTCATGCTCCAGTACGTTAACGTTGATAGGAGTCAGGTAGTATTCAAGTGGGTTACCCTGGCTGGCTTAATCCTAGCCAGCGTACTGGTGCTGTACAGTGACGTGCACCCTGCACCGTTGGGTGTTCAGGTTAACCTGCTTAGCCTGAGGGTGCCGCTAAGCGGCGTGTTCATAGCTGACTCACCTGAACTAGCCTTCAGTGGGTACTACCCACCAACCTGGCTTAGGTTCTACTACCCACCGAATGCCACATTCCCGTATGTGGGTAACTGGAGCATGTTCACCACATTAGCCAAGCTGCTTGGCGCCACTGCAGTGGTGTATATCCACGGCAACGGCACTGTGCAGTGGGTTATGAACATCAGTAACCCATGCCCACCAGTACGCAATGTAACTAACCTGGTTTACCTGGCTGGGGACAGGTTAACGGGTAATGCAACGGGTTGCCCAGGCGTGGTTACGCCAATCAGCCTAGCCTTAACCAACCCAGTGGGCGCATTAATAGCCAGGTATGCGCTTCTGCACAGTAACGCTACGTTTTTCCTACTGCCAGGCAGCGGAACCTACATACCTGTTAGGTGCATCCCACTGAGGGGTTACCTGACTGGCATCAACGCTGAGGTATGTGGTTTAATAGAGGATACACCAGGCGTGGTTGCTAGCTACGAGGGTGGTTACTTGGTGGCTTGGGGCGTATTCCCCAGGTTACCTAACAGTAGCCTAGTCATGCTTGGTGCAGTTGGCGTATTGCCTAGTTACAGGGTTGGTGAATTAACCAATGCCTATGTGGCGTTCACTGCAGTGGCTGCCGTTGCGCCATTGCTCATTGCCCTGGGCGCCTACGTGAGTGATTGTAATGAGTAACCATGTCTTCGAGGTACCACTCGACAATGTACTCATTAACGTTTCTCATGGCGTACTGCATGGCGGCTTTGAAACTGGGTGTTTCAAGTACCTTAACCCAGCCCTGGGTCATAAGCTCCATGTCACCCAGCCTACTATCCCTGGTTATCAACATCCTGTGTTGCCCCCTGTGAACCAGGACAATGAACATTGTTTAAATTTAGGGAAAGGGCGCTAAAAACCGTATTGTTTACTGTCCCTTCACGTACCTGTATGCTATTCCGCCAGCCATCATTATTATGCCTATTGCTAGCATTGATGCTGCGCCCAGTAGTGCACCTATTCCCAGTGTTAAGGCGCCTACTATGATTATGCCTATTGAGGCTGACTTAACCCTACTCATGATGTAGATGCCCACTGCCGCAATGGCGCCTGTAAGCACCAGTTGCCCGAAGCCTGTTTCACCCAAGCTCAGTAGAGCATTGGGTGGTGGGGCTATGAGTGGTGGCGGCTGTGGTGCATTAGCCGTGTAGCCTATGGTGTACAGTGTCTTAATCAGCGTGTTGCCGAAGGTGCCTAGCGTAATGTATGTTGACGGGTCTAGGCTAGTGACTAGGCTAGCCTCACTGCCTGTGCCTGGGTCATAGAACACGAAGCCCGTGGGCGTGTTAACCAGGTTAGCAGGCACATCAAAAGTGTCCACGCTGTACTGCCCAGCCACGATGCCTGCGTACAGTGTGCCGTTGAGCCAAAGCCAATTACCACTGTAATCATTGATTAAACCAGTGAGCACCTGCCCACTCCACTGGCTCTGCGCAGTTTGAGTAACAGTCACAAACAGGTTAACTGGGCTCTTAGTAAACGTAGTCATGTAGAAGCCCGTGACATTGTAGGTCGGCAGTAGGCTGGGGAATATTTCAGTGGCATTAATGTAAACACCCCAGATGTTGGGGTACAGGTAAAGGTATTGGAAACTACCGAAGTTGGCTGATGTAAGCAGTGCGCCGCTGGTTAGGTTAAACACCTTGACTAGGGCATTGCTGGCCGTCGTGAAGCCGCTGCCGTAGGATGGCTGAATGTACCAGATGCTGGGTAGGCTGGTTTTAAACACGGGTGGGCCTACGTAGCCGTACGGTGAAGTTGCCTGAACCAGGTACCAGGTTGCGCCTGGCGTCAAGTTATAACTGCCTACGCCTGGGTACCACGCCGTGTTTACTGTCCCCGCACTGGTGATGCTGGTGACTGTGGTGGTTTGGTTAACCAGCATGATTGATACACCGCTCGTGTTCAATGGGAATGAACCGTAATTAGTGGGTAGGCTAACCACCCTTTGCAATGCGCCGTTCGGCTGAACAAAGTTAACAACACCCAGGTTATTCGCTAGGCTGTTGCTGTACTGCCACATGCCAACGTAACTAATGTTGACGTTGCTGTTAGCCGTTAGCAACGGGCCGAATACTGAGCCGAGTAAACCACTGCCTAATGTGAATGAAACATGCCCAACGCCGCCCGTGTTAGCATTTGTGAAGAATTCATTGGGTAGGGTAACCGTGACTGACTTGAACATGTTACCGAGGTAAATGCTCCATGGTGATGTGACTAGTGGCGTACTGATTGTAGTTGCTGCGTAGCCGCTTGGTTCAACGGTAATATTACCCATTGCTGATACTGGGGTTGAGCCACCGTAAACATACGGATTCAACGTGATGTAGATTGGGCTGTAGGTGCTGTTGACGTAGAAGGCCTGGCCAAGGTAAGGCAGGTAAGCGGGAATGTTAAGAGTAGTACTATGCGTAGTGGACGGAATGGTGTAGGTGTATGCGCCACTGTAGTAGCCTGCGTAGTAAAGTGATGTAGAGGAGTATGAATTCGCCGTGAAGCCTGTGTTGAGGTAATTAACAATGGGGCCGTTGAAACCCTGCGCATTGTAACCATGCCCACTGGCGTCAATCCAAACCTGGCTACCCGGCACATATGAGCTGCCCACGTAAAGTGCAACGTAGCCTGGTGGAAGACCCTTAAAATTGGTTCCATTCCCAATTGCCGCAACTTGACTTGAACTGAGCACGAAGGGGTACAGGGCAACAAGAGCAATATACCCATTAAAGAAGAACCAGCCACCAGGGGTAGCAGGCCAGTTGGTTGTGCGGCCAGTGCCGATGTCGTCATACGGGGAGGGTGATACTGATAATTCGCCAAACAAATATGCGCTACCACCGGTTGAGGATTGCCCAATGTAGTTCCCGTCTAGGTAGAGGGCTACGTAGTAGGGGCCTGACGTGGATGCTGCCCACTCCTCAATCACGGCAATGTGCCAGCCTGGGCTTATCGGCGTTGAAACCTGCAAAAAACCACTAATCCAGTCCCCTGCGTAGAGGTAACCGTTTGTCCCCACGTAAAGCCAAGGAACATAACCACTTGGGCTATTGGGGTACTGGTTATTTTGGAATGAGAGTAGTACTCCTTGTCCGCCTGGTGGTAGGTAGAACCATACTACGGCTGAAATGGCACCGTTTTGAATGGCTATGCAGTTGAGTAGCCCAAACGTGCCCGTTTTTCCACCGTTGTATGGGTTGCTACTTATTGTGCATTGCGGCAACTGGAAGAATTGGTTGACTCCGTTGAATTGCAACGCAATGGTGTTTACCTGGGTTGGCGTTACGCCGAATTGCTCCTGGTCGCCAGGTGGCACGCAGGTGTAGAATGTTAAACTGCCTGTTAGCCATGTCCTAAGCGCCGTGCCGTTGATTGTTGGCTGCACGAAGACTGGTGGGCTAGAGGAACTGGGCGTGTTTTCGCTAAGCGCCACACTGGTTAATGCGCTCCCGAGGGTGCAGGGTAATGCGCTTTGCCAAACGGTTAAGCCCTTGGCAATGGGTATCGCCGTGGCTGAGGTTGAACCAGCAATGTAATATGCGCTATAGCTGCCGCTGGTTGGGAAGCTAGTCACGTTGCCGCCTGGGAACGGGTTGGTTGAGTTCAGGTAGCCGTAGCTTGCTGGGCTCCCAGGCAGCGTCTCGCTGATAGCCAGGTAGAGCGTTGATACACCAGCCTGGTTGCTTATGTAAACTGTACTGTAACTGTTCACCACGGGTGGGCAGTTCCAAGTCACTCCGCTACTGGTTACTGTGTAGTAGCAGTACGCCATCGTCGTGAGTGTAGTATTCGCTGGTGGTGACGCCGTGTAGTTGACACCGAAAAACGGCACCGTGTTGAAGGTTAAGGAGCCCATTGTTCCTAGGTTGCCTGATGCTGTTAGGCTGCTACTTGACGTACCCAGGTAAGCCTTGACGTTGCTAACGCTGACGCTGTTTAAGCTGCCTGAAGCCGCATTGAGGTATATGAAGTTCACCGTGAAACTACCTGATGGTGATACGTATGGGGTTAACCCAGTGTTACTGATGGCGTACATTGAGTAGAAGCTTGGTGAAGCCACGGCACGGTAAACGTATGAACCCGTGGCGTTGGCAACCTGGAGCTTAGTCCAGTAGTTCCTGAACTGCAACGCAACCCAGGCATTGCTAATACTGTTGCTCACGGTTACGAGGGCTGGGAAGTAGAAGTAAGCCAAGTCAACCCTGTAGCCACTGTCAACATGCAGGTTAGGGGCATTAATCGTGAAACCGCTCCCCCAGTTTGTTGCTACACCTGTTACGTAGCCCGTGGCGTAGCAGATGTAGAAGATGACGTACTGGTTTGAGGATGACAGAGCAATGTTGCTTGGCCCCCAATTAACCTCGAAGACGCTGCCCGCAGCCGCATTAGTAGTGGTGTTGGTGATGGTGTAGACGGCTGGTTGGCTGCTAATCAATGAGCTGATGCAGTAAATGCTTATGCCATTCGTAACCACAGTCATCTTAATGTTCATGCCGCTTGTCGTTGTTGAACCCGTAAGCGTGAAGTACGTGACAAAGACAAAGTTGGCTAAACGGCTGCTACTGGTTATCGCCGACTGGTTGTGTGCTACCGTGCCGCCAATAAGCCAACCGTTGTAGGTGACTGGGTTACTGTAATTCCAAATAGTACCGTAACTGTAACTTGAGGATGCGCTTCCGATACCGTAAACCTCGGTGTATGTTGAGACGCCTGTGGTGTTTGATGTGGGTTGGGTGATTGGGTAGAATAACTGGGCTGCAGAGGTGACGAAGGCGTAGCCTGAGGGTATTGTAATCGGTACGCTGTGCCCCACTGGCGCTGTGGATGTTGGGATGTAGAAGACGTAGCCTGAGTTCTGTGCGTAAACCACCCTGCCTAGTGCAGCTAACCCGATTCCAATGAGTAGAACCAGTAGCAGGCGCCCACCGTGCACCATAATGCTGAACCAGCGCACAGGCATTTAAGCTTAAAGACATTCCTGCCACATCAATAGGCTTAAATCTGGGTAAACAGGTGGTTGAAATATGAGCGAGGTCATTCAAACACCCATTGACATCACTGAGCTACTCACGTTAACAGGCAGGAGTAGGGTGCTTACTGAGAAGGTTAAGCGCTGCTACGCATTGGTTGCTAACCCAAAGACCTTTGAGGGTGTTGCGGCTTCACTGAGAGGCTACGATGCGGCTTCGGGTGGTTGGTTCATTCCGCATGCCACTCATGCCAGGCAGGTTATTCAACCTGTCATCCAGGAGTGCGTGGTTGAGCCGCTTACAATGGTGGCCACTGGTAATGATGCCCACTCGCTTGTTACCTTGGCTGAATTCGCCGATATGCTTGGTGTTGATGTTGACGTTAGGGCTGTTTCACTACAGGACATCATTGAACTTAAGTTGAGCTCCTGCCTACCGCAGGGCGACGGGAAGAAACCACCCGCATACGCCGACCTAGTCAACGCCACCAGTAACTGCCTGAGGGAAATTGTAACTAAGGCATTGGTTACACTGGAGCACGTTGGTGCAGCCATAGCCTTCACGTCTAGGAGGGGTGAGTGACGTGTCTTATGAACTCCACTACTCCAGTAGGGACGCATTGATAAGCAAGCTTGAAAGGTACATTAACGGTTTAATAAGTGAGTCAATAGACCTCAGGAGGGCGCACGACTACGCTGTCCTGGGTTTTCAAACAGCCGTCAAGCTAATGGGCGACATCGAAGTGCAAAACTCATACGCAAGGTACTGTGAAGTGGGTGGTAAACTACTGGCTAGGAGCATCAGGGAGTACACGGGCGTTGATTTCACATTCACCTGCGACCTGAAGACAGACCTAGACAACATCATGCAAACCTACAACAACCTAATCTTCAGGAAACCGAGGAACGCAAGGTACTTCGCAATGATGATGCTCAACATAATTCAAAACGCAGCCTACGCCACCCAACGTGAACGCAGGAAGGAACAGGAAGAGGGGCGAAACCCAGGGGAAGAAATATAGGAAAAGGAATATTCTATTTTAAAAATTAAATAGTACACCCCGTTTTTACCTGGCTTTTGTTCCCATGTTCCCATTTCCACTTGCCGTTGCCTTGCCTGTACTCTCAATTTTCATATAGACGCTACCACTCCCGCACACTGGGCATGTGACTTTGAGTAGCCTCAACTCCCTGATTAACTTAGCTAAACTGCGGTTACTCCTGGGGTGGAGAACCAGTAGCTCATGCCCCTTGCTGCACATTAAGGTGATTGTTACGTTGAATCCACGTCTCAGGGTATTTGAATCACCATTCTCCGCAACGGTAATGTACCCAACCGCCTGCGTGCGCCTACCGTCAAGTTCATTCTTCAACCTGTGGAGTGCGTAAACCAGAACCTGCATCTCAGGGGAGTGCTCGCTACCGAAAAACTCAGGGTGCTCCCTTGCAATTCTCTTAGCGAGACTCAAAATATAAATAACCTTCTTGTCACTGGTCACGTGCAGGTCACCCCACCGCCATCAAGTGGCGTGCACCTGTAGTTGCATAACTCATCCAACACATACTCATCAATGTCGGTCTCAGGTTTATACTTCCTCAACAATCCCCTAAGGTACTCGAGACCGCTAACAAGCATTTTAACCGCATACCTAGCGGACTCAACGTCATTAGCATTAAGCATTGCTGAAACAGCCCTAGCGAGCAGGACGGCCTCATCAGCCTTCTCAAGAAGCACGCTTAACGAGACTGGTTCATCAACAGCCTGCTCCTGCCCCTCACTCACTGTGAACCACCCCTAGCCACCTCGTTAACTGCCACTGCAGTGGAATCGTGAACACCACCATCCTCATCCAGCACCCTAATCACTATGGTTACTAGGCTACCCCTGCGTTCAACCCTAAGCACCCTGTAAAACATCCTACCCCACAGCCTCATCTCCCTGGGGACAGTTACTCTATTATCACTGGTTTTAAGAACCCTGTCCCTGACCACCTTCACCTCGGGCTCGGGCTCCACCCAACCCACCAGCCAACCAGCCACCCAACCAACCAATTAAAATAACGGTGAAAATAACCGTACCCCTATTTAAGGGGTGCGTAGCCACCCAGCTGTATGCCTGGGGGTGTCAGAACATACCTACAGGAGGTTCTGCGTAAGTTGCAGGAGGTTGAGGTGGATGAGAATGTTAAGCAGGATGTTAGGCAACTGGCTGGTAGCATAAGGAAGCTTGTGGCTGACTACAGGGATAGGCTTCAGCAGGTTCAGTCACCGCTGCCTGTTGCCGCTGGTGTTAGGGCTGACGTGGTTACTAGGGTTCGTGACCAGTTGCAGGAGTTAGCCAACAGGCTGCTTACAGTTGGGAGTGACAGTATTGGGCTTTGGGACGGCGTCCACTACGTAATCATCACGACGGCTGGTAAGGGGGAGGGCGCAGTGCCGATACTGCCTAGAAAACACCGCATACCTGACGAGGTCGTGCTTGACCTGCTTCACCACAGGGTTGAAAGTGCACCATGTCCAATATGCGGTGCACCATCCAAGCTGGTTATGCGCCCAGGTGACCCAGTTGCCCGTGGCCTGTATGACGTTGTCCAGGCTGCCATTGACTACATTGATAAGGTTGAGTTGGCTGAAACAGCCAGTAGGGCGCCGTTTTACCACTGGGCTAGGCACGTGAAGTACCTTGGCCCAGCTAGTATTGTTAAGATGTTTGCCATTTACCAGACGGCCCAGAGACGCCACATCGTGCCCACTGCACCACAGTTGTGGAGGTTAAGTGGGTTGCCGCCTGTTAGCTACTGCCCAGTGTGTAAACTGATTGATGAGACGCCTGCCGCACACAACTACAGGTGCCCAATATGCGGCAGGGTGCTTGAGGATAAGGCACCCAGTAAAATAGGGATAAGGGTGCTTCAGGCTAAGCTGGGTGACACTGTCAAGGTGGCTAGGTTCAATGACATCCGCACTGTTAAGTTCAGTGAATACATCCCGCACATTACAGGTAACCCAAGGTTCAACAGCTACATGATGATTATTGCTGAGCAGTACAGGCCAATGCCAAACAAGGCGCCAAGCGTCTACACTGCGGTTGCAATTGAGGAGATGCTTAAGGCGCTTGGGAAGAGGATGAGCGAGGACTCGCAGCTTACACGTGAATTAGCAACAAGCATAGCGAGTGAAAATGAGGTTGCTAAGGCCGCTATT
>Ga0208429_100074_pt1 | contig 14420 bp, 26 predicted proteins | sample BED_virus_MetaG_FD_187134 | JGI IMG/M metagenome (GOLD analysis project Ga0208429, IMG submission 187134) | Hot spring microbial mat communities from Yellowstone National Park, Wyoming, USA - BED_virus_MetaG (SPAdes) (version 2) | ecosystem: Environmental > Aquatic > Thermal springs > Hot...
CCTCACGTCTCGCTTGGCAGGGTGGTGAGGGCAGGAGGGGTGAGGGGTGGTTACAACTCCCACCGACAAGGGTAGACAGGGACGTGGTATAGGCGGGACGGATGGGCGCGATGGACAGGATAAGTATCTTTGATGGGTAAGGTATTTCTTCCGGAACCTGTGTCTTGTGTTAAATTCTGTCTCGTTTCGAGGGTGTTTCCTCTTGCTCCTCAAAGCATGTTTAGGTAGACTGAAGTCGAAGCATGTTATCAGAAGAAGGAGGGTGCCTTATGCCACGCATACCCACGCTAAACCCGCTCCATTACCGAGATGATACGCCGTACGTCCGGCTACTGGTCAACTTGGAGCCGGAGGTTAAGAAAGCCCTGCTCCACGAAGCGATTGACCAGAACCGGACGGTCAGTGAAGTCGTCTCAAGACTCGTTGAGACGTATATCATGAAATCCCGTGCGGTCTCCTAGACGCGCGGGGGATGTAAGGTCTGCTCACCCTGTCCCGGCACAAAATGGGTGACATGTCCATTCGCCCGCACCGCGTAACCGCGATGTGGGCCGTCTTTTTGTGGGTCCCAAGTCTTATGCCGGTATCGGACGGCCCACCCTGGCGCGAAGGCGGCTTTCATCGGATGCTCGGGGTGTGCCCTCCACCCAAGTGCGATAGTGATGCTATCATGCCAACGATGAGTCGGATTCGTGTTGACGCCGATTCGGAAGACTGGTGGTGGGGTTCGGCGCAGGACGACGAACCACTGGTCCCAATATCCCGAAGGAGGTCCTGGCGGCCAGGGCAGGGATTCGTTGACCGGATAGGTTGTCCCGTCGATTATCACCTGTCCGGTTACGTGAATCCCCGACGTGTCACTGGTCAAAGTCAAGGCTTCCGTATTGATGCCCGCGACATCGGGTAAGTCCAAGATGGTCCAGTCCTGTATCATACCGGTCCCCACGCTCCTATCAGGTAGCAGTTGAGTGACCCGTTACTGCTCTGGTAGACGTTAATCTGCGTTGCCGAAATCACGTCGGTTCCGGTGAAGTACATTGTCCCGCTCCCATTAAACCACATGGTGGCCGTAGCCCAGAGTCCCGGTGTTCCGATGGGAGACGTTCCAGGGAAGGCGTAAGGGAAAGTGACCGCCGCGCCGCCTGCGCCGTTCGATGCAACCGACCCATACCAACCCATTAACGAATTCGAGAAGAGACCGCCCCCGTTGGCCGTATTGTCGTAGCGGACATTCGGGACGTTGACGATTTGCTGGCCCACGGCTAGATAGGGACTGCCGCCGTTGTAGGTCGCCTGGAAATATCGATGGTAACTGCTCCCGTCGTAGTCGAACAGGATGAAGGCATCAGCCTGTCCTGTTGTCCCGGTACGGTTCCGTAGGGAGAACGTATATTGGACGCTCGACGACGAAGCCGTCGAGCTTGGGAGAAAGGTCAGGTTCGCGGCGTTAGCCTGGGTGTTGGTCGGGCTTTGTTCGAGTGTTGCAAGAGCCGTTGCCGTTAAAGAGCTATTGACTGTCAGACTGCTATTGACGGTCAAGCTCCCTTGAACCGTCAAGGCCCCAAGTGCCTGCGCGTTCGGTGCGAGGTTGGCAGCCAACGGCGTTGGCAGCAGAGTCAGGAGACTCACGGCTCATCATCTCCCGAAGACGTTGCATGACAAGGAGCGCCCCCTCCATCCGGTACAAGTCGGCGCGAAGCTGCTCCAAAACCGCCTCAGTTTCCCGGATATGCTGGCGCTGTATTCGGAGCGCCGTTTCTTGCGCTTGGATTTCCCGGTCCCAATCGACCATGGGAAGCCCCTCCTCTAGAGTGTTGGGACGTACCAAGCCGCCCCGTAAGCGACCGCCGTCGCTGTGTTGAACGTCCATTCAATCGAATCCCCTGCTGTCACCGGCGTCAAAATATCATACCAGTAACCCGGCTCCAGGGTTAGTCCGTTAAGAGCGAGACCGCTGGCCCCGTTCTGCACCACATTAAGCGTCGTTGGAGCCGCGCCGCTTCCGCCGAGCAGTAAGTGCAGGACGACGTACCCGTTGCCGGTGAAGACACCATAGTCGTCTCCGGTGCCGGGCACCGTATAAGAACCGCCCAATAGACTCGTATTGGCGGCGATGCTTCCGGTAAGCGCCTTGCCAATCAGGACCGGTCGGGACGTGATGTAAATCGGTCCATAACCTGTTGGGTCTTGGTCGATAGCTTCTTCCTGAGCGTCCGCAAACCAGTATACGTCAACGGTGTCGTTGGCGGACAAGGCGCTGCCGCTGCTGGTTTCCAGCGTCAACACAAGTTGGTTGCCCACTGCCGATGGACTCCACCCGGCATTATACCACCCGGCATTATCGGGGCCTGTTAGTTCCGTTGCCCCGTATCCGGCTAGTGTTCGCCCGTCGCTAAAAGTAAATTGGGTCGCGACATTGGTGAGTTTATAACTGTTCCCGCTCGTAGAGACCCATTGCACCCCTGCCCGGTGAATCTCCCATCCCTGCCCATTGACGTTAACCATGTTAGTTGAAAGCAAAGGGATGGTTAGGGTAAACGACGACGAACCCGATGCTAGGGTAAATTGAACGGGACCACCGGTCAGGAACGGGGACGCATTCACTTTTTGGTTTTGAACGAAACTCTGCGTATCAATAGTAGCGTTTTGAATCGTCGCGTTGACACTTCCGGCTACGGTCAAGGACCCGCCCGAAGTATTTTCAACCTGAATAACCTGCCCCGCCGCAATTTGGACGGTTGGTGTGTTGCCGATAGACACGTTGCCGGAAACCGTCAGGCTGGCGTTGGTAATGTTTACGTCGAAGGTGGTCCCGGACGCGGGTTGGATGGTCAGGACCGCATTGCCGACGTTGACCGTCCCGGCAACCGTCAGGGACCCGCCGCTGGTATTCTCGACCTGGACCACCTGGTTTGCGGCAATCTGGACGGTCGGAGTGTTGCCAATGGACACGCTGCCCGAGACGGTGAGAGAGGCGTTGGTGATGTTTACGTCAAACGTACTCCCCGACGCAGGCACTACGGTAAGCTGGCTATTAGAGACGTTAACGTCAAACGTACTCCCGGAAGCTGGCGTGACGACGACATTGCCTCTGGAAACCGAGACCGTAAGCGGGTTCGGGACCTGCGGCGCTATCGGCGTGACGGCCAGCGGGACGCTAGACGGCGTAAACGCCACTTCCACATAAGGGGTTCCTACCACACTGAGGCTACTGGCGTTGTCGGTCCCGGTTATCGTCAACGTCTCATTAGTATGGCAGGGAAACGTCAAGGTCGCAAAAGGCGGGACGCTCCAAGACCCACTGCTGGATTGCACGCGAATCGTCCAAGTGGACCAGTTCGTCAGTAGACCGCCCTGTGCGCCGACGGGAGCGGTCGCTGTTTTGGGTGGCAAGGTGGTAGCGATAAGGTCTAGCGGCCCATAGACCAGCATCTAAACCAACCTCGCCAGCACGACCAAGGCCGCAATGACGGCCAGGATGAATATCAAGGTATTGACGCTAAAAAGCGCCTGAAGGCGCGCGAAAAACTCATCCACGGCTCTCACCGTCGCCTGTCCCGCCTGCGCCCCGCTGCCTGCCAGCCCTCCGTATGGTCCGGCTCCCCCGGACACTTCGGCGTTGATTTGCGCCAGCCGCGCAGGAGAGATAGATTGCCCTAGATACTGGGCAGCGGTCGGTAGGTCTTCAATCAACTTTCCACCCGGATAATCGTAGGAGGAGCCGATGGTGTTGTCCATATAATGCCCAGCATCCCACGGGCTGGCCGCAATCGCCGCCAGTTCCGCCCCCAGTCCCTTATGCGCCGCCGCCTGAATCGTGGTTCGGTAGACGGGGCTTTCGATGGTTTGGATAGTGGCCGCAATCCCCGCCTCCGGCGTCGCGAACACGCGCCCCGGTCCAATGTTCAGAGGGTTATTCGAGGACGGCCACGCAAAACTCCCCTGTTCGGCGAGGTACCAATCGGCCACGGCCACCGGACTCAGCCCGGTCGCCTGCGCCACCGCGTCGATAAACGCTTTGGCTGTCATGGCCGCGCCACCACCTTATGCCTGGAGCGGAGTCACCTGAACACCCGCCGGAATGGTACCCGGTACCACGCCCTGGGGATACAACTGTTGAGCGTACTGAACGATTTGCTTCGTCGTCGGCGTCCGCCAGTTGTTCAACTGCCCGAGCAGCCCAATGTTGGCCGTCTCCGCCGAGTACTGTTGTGCCAAAAATTCCTCCGCCTGTGCCAGTTCCTGGTAATGCTGGCTCAGTTGCGACTCGCCGCTTTGAACGGTTCCGAGCGCCGCCTGCGCCTGCGCCACCTGCTGGCTCAGTTGGGTCTGCTGCTGAACCAGTTTCTGCTGCTGACTGCTTAATTGTTGTATCTCACCTGCCAGGACGTTCGCTTGGGCGCTCGTATCGGTCCCGGTCACCGGCGCACCCGCCGCGACAGCGGTTCCAGGAATCACGGTAATGCCGCCGCCCGACCCGCCCGACGAAAACCGCTTCCATGGTTGCCAGACTAGGACGATGCCGGTCAGCAGCACCAGCACAATCACCCATTTGGCCGTTGGGTCCAAGTCTTTCCACCACTGCATCACGTCGTTCATGGACCGACCACCACGCCTACGCCGGGAACTAAGTGCGCCCTGGCTCCGCCTGCCAAGTCCCAACCGGAGAGCGGCGCGGCGGCTACACCTGCCGCCCGGAACGGTTGTTGCGGAATCCGCACGCTGTCGTAGTAGGCTTCCGTATCAAACCGGCGTCGAGGCACAAGAGCAGCCAACGTCACGCCAAACCGCCGAACCCGCCGCGCCCGCATCGTAACCACCCGCCTACGGTCCAAAGTAACCCGGCGTCCCGCTTAGCGCCAACGCATTGGTTTCGTTCACCACAAAGCTCCCGAACGCATTGGTCAAGCCGATGCTCGACCGCCCAAACCGGAGCACCAGCCCCACGATAATCACCACTGCAATCAAGAGCGCAATCCCATAAGCATCCCGCATGGCCCTATGACCTCCCGATAGGCGCACCCAACGCCTTAAGCTGTCCGATGATAGCCTCATAATGGCTTAAAACCAGCCCGACCAGGATAATCACCACCAAAAGTGCTACGAAGGGACGCAAGGCGGGTGACTGCCATGCGAGAAGCATCACCACGCCTGCGCCTAAGAACACGGCCAACGGCGTGACGTGCCGCATGCTATCCATTCCCCTTCCCGGTCATGGCCTGCCAAACCGCAACCAGCCGACCCGTCGCGGCTAGATACGCCACAACCAACAGCAGCAGGAACAAAAGCCACCCGCCGACGTTCCCTTTCATAGATGTAACCCCCGAACCACCAAAGCCGCGACTACTGCGATGCCGACTTGGAAGAGGAGCCTAAAAAAGCCTCTTCCGCGACACGCTGCAGGAGCGGCCCCAGAAACTGAGCGTGGAGCGCACTCATCAGCCCGCCGACCATCGCCATCACGCCCAACGTCTGAACCGTTTGCGAGGGGTGGGGGAGGAGACTATTCATCGCCGCCCCCACCAAAAACATGAACATCCCGATAAGCTTATCGACCGTCGTCGTATTCATCCTCTACCCCCTCCTAGGCATTCGACCCGGCCTGTTGGAGATTGACCTGAGCCTGCGCCACATACAGACATTCGCGGAGAGAGGCCAGATAGCTGTATCCCGACGTGGTAGCCGTATTGGAAAGCGTCAAGCCGACTTGCAGGGCTCCATAATTGCCCGGCGTCCACGGTTTGTTCATAAAATCCCAGACGAACACGCCGGTCGGCAGGTCGCGCCCGTACTGTTCCCGGATTCGGGACAGGTACGATTGCAGGTACTCCTGCAACGTCGGCGTCGATTCGTCGACCAGGAAGCGCAGGAACGTAACATCCTGCGTATCCATATTGCCGTTCAGTACGAGCTGCTGAATAATCCGGTAGAACGTCCGCCCGGTCGGGAACGTGTATCGCTTTTCCTGTCCCGCCTCCAGGTTATCGGACGTTTTGACCTCAATAAGCTCGTGAACGACCGACACTTCCGACGCTGGAATTTGGACGTTGGTCGGCACGTCGTAGAAATACACCGTGACGCCAACCGTTCCCGTGATGCTCACCGTCGTCCCGCCGCCGGTCGTCACGGGCTGGTCAATCGTCGTCCCGCTGGCCGCGTTGCAGGTCAACGTCAACGTCGATTCCCCTTCCGGCACCGCCGCCACGAAGGACCCGCGAATGGAATTCCGCGACAACGAAATCGGCACGTCGAAGTCGAAAATGAGGGGAGCCGTCGTGGTGCTCGACGCCGTGCCTGCCGGAATCGACGCACTAAAGACCTGAGCCGAATAGGACTCATTCTCCGGCGTCACGCCGGGGTCCCATCCGAACCGCTTGACCAGACTCAACAGGTAGAGCGAATAGGCCGCCGCATTGATTCGCTCAATCCCGCTGTAGTCTTGCAATTGGACGTTGGAAAACACATTATAAGGATACTTCGGAGACGCCGTGACGGTTCCTACGGTCGAGCCGTCCGTTCGGGAGAAGGTCCCGTTAAATCGGACCCGCGCGTACCGAGGAATACCGGCTTTCGGGAGTCGGAAGACCAGCGTCTCACCCGCCTGCCATTGCTGCGCCGGCAATTCAATCGACCGCTCGACCGCCGCCGCATAGTACGCCGCCAGCACTTGAGCCGCAGTCGGCCCTTGCGCCTTCATCACCTTCGCCATAGGAGTTTCTTCCTCCTTAGAAAAAAGTCTAGGGTTTAAAGGACGACGTTCGACCCGCTAAGCGCGCGGTAAACCAGCACAAACGCAATCAAAAACGCCGTCACCCAACCGGCCACAATGAGGTCCTCTTTCACGTCCGCCCCTCCTTACGGCTCGACGCCCAACCGCTTCGCGACAAAATCCCAAATCATCAGCAACAGAAAGACCACCAGGGCAATGGTCAGCCCGGCCTTGAATTCCTCCATCGCCCACCCTCCTCAAGACACATTCCGCGGCAAGATGCTTTCAGGGTAGACAGACGTACCCAGAGCTATCATAACACGGCAACCTATAGCTGTCGAATATAGGTTGCCTGCCGCGCCCCTTGCCGGACCAGCCAAAACCCGTGAGGGTCCCGAACCTCTTCGGCCACGTCCGGCAACGTAAACTCCGCGACTCGCTCTCGATCTCGCTTGTCGGCCAGCCAAAAGACATAGATGTATTCCGATTCGGTATAGCAGATCGCCGGAATCCGACGCGGCCGTTGGGTCGCCATCCAAACGGACACGCCCTTGTCCCGCCCTCGCGTGACGGCGTTCAGGAAGCCAGGTCCGGGTTTCGTCTCTTCCGCCACCTGCGAGACTTCATCAATCACGCCGATGGTATGCCCGCGTCGGTACACCCAGTCGCACCACGCATCGAGATAATTCTTGTCGGCTAGCTCCTCGCCGTCCGGACGATAGACCACTACGGGATAGTCCGGCCATCGGTACCGCGCCACGTCGCGGAGCCGCCGGGCCACCGGCGCATCCAACCGCCGAATCAAGGAGTCGCCCTTGGTATCCAAGATTTGTATCTGTTTGACGCGATAGTAAGCCCCCAACAGCCGGAGCATGGCGAACGTCTTGCCCGAACCCGTTTTACCGAGAAATAGTGCCCGGTCAGTCGGCCCCGGCCATAACCTCACATGCGCCATATCGCCTCCACCTGCGCCATGGTCTCCTCCGAGACCGCCGCCGCCAACTGGTCCGCCAGCCGTTGCGCTTCCATCACCCGCACCATTTGCGACAGCACCCGGTCCATGAACCCGCTCACGCCGAATTCGCTCATCGTCGGAGAAGCCAGCGCCAGCCGCTGCATTTCGCCCAAAACGAGTCCCAACGTTCGCCCTAAACGCTCCCGACTGGTCATGGCACAACCGCCTCCTCCGGTTGCTTCTTCCGCCGCCCGCCCCGGCGTCGCGGCTTCTCCTCCAACACTACGACACCCTTCGGCCCGGCTTGGACGACCGATGGAGCCTGCGCCTGCTTCTTCGCGGCTTCCCGGTTCGCCTTCACCCGCAAGAAGACCGGATACTCGACCATGGCGACCGTAATCGCCAAGTTGATAACCGGCAGGTACTTCAGCAGCCAACTAAGGTCATACTCTTGAATGACCTCATAGATGGCCTCACCCATCAGGTCGGCTTCCTGCCGCGTGATGGCCGCGCCCGGCAAGAACAGGTCGGCCACCCGATGCAGTCCTTCCAGTCCCCGCGCAATCCGCTCTGGGGTTAGCTGGACCTTCACGGGCTTCCGCCCGCCCTTCCGCTTTTGTTTGGTCTGTTCGGTCAACCCCGGCACGTCCGGCGCTACGGCTTTCGGCTTTTCCTCGACTGTGGAAGCCTTCGCTTCCGCGTCTGGGGCTTCAAGCCCTTCCATCGGCACCATCACCGTCTCCACGTCCACGTTCACCGGTCTGACCTCCTAATACGTTTTGAAGCAAGTCATGCGTCCATCGGACAAACCAGTCCGCCATCGCCTGACGTTGGTCCGGAAAACGTCTTGCCCATTCGGTTACGGCTATCGTCACAATCGTCTTGCCGATTAAGATGCTTTCGGCGTAGGTCAATTCCTGTCCGGTCTGAACGTACACCCCTTTCACGCCAGGGTCATAGGCGGCCACAATCCCATGCTCCGGCAGGAGCGCCCCTAATGCCTCCACCTCTTCCTGAACCGTCATAGCCGTCACCTTCGCGTCCAATGCACCCGCCGCGACTCCTCCCGTTGCGGCAGTCCGGCAGGCACCGTCTCCGGTCCCGCCTCCGCTGCCGTCTCCGCCCGCGCGGAGACCTCCGCCTCTTCGACCGCTTCCTCCACCTCATCCTCTAACTCTTCTTCCAGATACACCACAGTCAGGGCTTCCACGGCGGCTTCCAACCGCGCAACGGTCTCCCGCAACGCCCGAACCTCTTCTACCACGCGCTCCAACGCGCCTGCCTGCACCTGCTGCCACGCTTCCCATTCCGGTCGAAACGCTTCGACCCGCTCGCGTACGCGGTCAAGCTCCTCCCGAAGCGCTCGGAGCCGGTCTTCCCGTTCCGCCACTCTTTGCGCTTCACTGACCGCTTCGGCCACGGCCTCCTCGACCGCCTCTTCCACGGTCTCGCTCAATGCCTTTTCCACGTCCGCCATGTCTATCCTCCCTTCCGCGCCGCTTGCGCCCGCCGTTCCATTTCCTTCTTCCCGTACTTCGCGAACCCAATTTTTGCGGCGGTCGCCCGCCCCCATTCCTCCGCCTTCTCCTTCGGAATGCCCTTCGCCTCATACTCTCGCGCGATTTTCTCCGCTAACCGTTCAAACCGCGACTTCTTCGCCATGTTAGGCTTCCTCCCATCCGCCGACCACGATACCGGCTAGCACGCCAATCGCCGCGCCGAGCCAATGGTCCACCAAATACCCTAACCCGCCTAATAACAAGACGGTTGCCGCGCGATTCATGACGCCGCCCCCTTCAACCGCGCTTCCGCTTCGGCAATAAGCCGCGCAGCCTCAGCTAACTCCTGTTCAACCGCCGCCTGTTCCGTCAGACTGCCTGCCGTATCCGGTAATACAACCGCTTCCGGCAGGTCGCCTTTCTGGTCGGGCTGTACCCGGTCAATATCGACCCAAGCCCCTTCCACCTTCACGTTGACCTGTTCCTGTACCATGCAATACCCCCGCACGGCTACGTCCGGGACTTGGGACGCCGACCGCCAATACCGGTCGAGCTTTAGACCGTAATAAAGCTCATCCGCTGTTAAAGGCGTTCGATACCCCACATAGAGACCCGCTTTATAACCGACCGCCTCAATTTCTTCGGTCCATGCATTTATCCACGCCATCACGTCCGTCGCCGGAATAAACGGCCAACTCTCCGAATCCAACCAGATTCGCATCCCTTTCGGGAGGCCCCACTCCACGCCGATTCGCGCGGCCTCCCGCGCCCGCTGTTGCGCCGCGCGGACGCCGCCGGACCATGCCGGTCCCCACCACCCCTGATACACCTGCACCTGTAACCCGGACGCCAAAGCCCGTTGGAGCGCCGCCTCCCCCTCCGGGTCAAACAGGTCAAGCCCCACGCCGACATAACCTGCCTGCCGAACCCGCTCATACCAAGATTGCGGTCGCCCGCCCGAATACGCAAAATCCAACCAGGGTCCCGGTTTGGCTTGCACAACCTTCATACCTATCCTCCCTACAGGGATATCGCCGCCTCCAACAAGGAGGAGGTCCATAACACCGTCACCGACTGGCTTGCCAGAACGGTCGTCGCCCCGGCCACCGGAATCCACCCGCCACTGTTCGCCGGAATGACGAAATGCACGGTCCCGATTTGGACGGTTGTACTGCTAGCGTTCGCGGTATTATCAACATACCCCGCCACCATGCCCTGTGGAATCGGTTGCCGCTCACCGCCTTCCAAGACCGTCGTTTGATGCCGAATAGTCTCGGCCACGAAGATTTCCAGCACCCGATGAAGATGCAAGGCTAAGCCCCGCATCGTCCGATGGTGCTCATCCCAATCCGGTTGCGGTTCGTCTGCTTCAGGTCGCCGGCCTTTCACCCGGTCCTCTCGCCACATAGGACGGCCTCCTTCTCCCGCATCTGCTTGACCCGCCGAATGACGTTGACCTCATATTGCCAACACCCGCGCCACGTAATCCCCATCAGCTGCGCAATCGTCTTCCAGGGATAACCTTGTCGCCGTAGCAGCACGGCTTCCCGCTCTCGGGGAGGCAAGCGTTTCAATTCGTCCGGTGTAATCGACGCGAAAAAGATGTCACGTCCGGTTCGATGCATCCGCCCAACATCACTTCGCATGATAACCCCTCCTTCGTTAGTGTAAATCAAAGCATTATACATGACAAAACCCCGGCATGCTGTTCCGGGGTTTTCGCTTTAGTGAACGTGCAACACTGCCGCGTAAAACATCGGTTCGGTTGGGTCTTCATACGGTGCCCCAGGTCCTATCGGCCCGATGCCGAGAATCCGGTGACTCCGACAGGAGACGCAACGCAGCTGCGCCGTCACCCATTGCCCGACGGCTTCCTTATCGCCCCACTCCAGGACAACGAACCGTCGCGACTGGCGATCTAGAACGGGACGGCGCGCCCGACCAACCGCAACGTCCATTCGTCACCTTCTCCCTTCGTATTCTCAATAGTCAACGTCAACGCGCCCAGTTTCTCACCATCGCGGTCCAAGACTTTCAGGTCTTCTGAAAACATCACAAATCGGTAGGTCTGATAGCCGTCGCGTCGCGCCAGAAACGCCGCGAAGGAATTCTCTTGGTTCCGGTAGACCTCTTCGATTTCCCACTCCTTCAGGTCGAGTAAAACCGACAAGGTTCCCTTCCGACCCGTCTTCGTCCCGTTCTTCACCCGCTTGATAGGCAACGGCTTCATCCTCCTTTAGTACTTTGTCTAGCGACAGTCTAACACGACAAAGATGCTTTGACAACGCGCCGACTCATATTTCTTGCCGATACTTCGGGACACATCGATAACACGGTTCCGATGCACATACCTTAAGGAAGTACGCCGTCGGCTTATGCCGAAGATACATCACTTGCCGATGCCCGCAACTTCGCAGGACGACGACCCGGTGCTTCAGCCCCGGATATCGACTTACCCAGTCAGGCGCTTCGACGATAGAGCCGTCGAATGTGGTCATAGAGACTGTCTGCTGACTCAAACCCCAGTTCCTGCGCCCATTCATCCAAACCCCACCCGCCTTTCCGCCGCAGCACGCGCGGAATATCCTCGTAGTCCGTATCCTCAATCCCCACTGGCAAGATAGCCTGCCGAAGCTTCCGGCGCTCCTCGCGCACCCACTCCTGCATCCATCGCGCTTCCTCCCGCGCCCGGATTTCTTCTTCCGAGACCACGCGCCGCTTCTGGAATGCCGGAAGCTCCGCCGCCCGCTTCGGACGGAACCCCTCTGCTTCCAAAACCCACCCCAAAACCTCGCTAGGCCGCGTCAGGCTCCGCGTGACAAATTCTTCGTGCACCCGCTGCCGATGAGTCACATAATGCCGGACCCGCCGCGCCAGCCGGAACGTCACCGGGACTGTCTCCCCTTCAGCCGCGCGGCGCACCATGTCCGCCGAGACCAACTGACGCGGGACACCTTTCGTATGAATCACCCACCCCTTCCCCTCAACCAACGCCGCATACGTCTTCGGTCCCGCACAATACCACGTCGTCACCACGCCTTCGTCCTTCCAAGCACCATAGCGTTTCGCGTCAACCTCGAACGTCGGCGTATCCTCGCGTCGCATGATTACCTTGATAGAGTCGGTATCCGTGTAAAGCAGCTTCCCGGCACGTGCATAGGGCAACGCGGTTCGCGCCAACGTCACCCGCGCCTGCGCCGTAATCCACGCAGCCCACTCCGGAAAGGCATAGTCGTATTCAACGACCTCCTTCATCTGGTAGACATCCGGAACCATTTCCCCCGTCCGGGGATTCGTATACGGAATCACGCCCGGAGCCGTCGCCTTCGCCCGGTCGCGTGTCGCGAAGATTCGCGTCACTTCCTCCCGCGACCCGAATTTCCCGTACAACGAATTCTGGGCCAACTTCGCGACTAACTCCAGAGCATCCCCTTTGTGTGTGTAACGAATCTCCATACACCGCTGGATAAAATCATCAAAGGGTTTCTCAATCCGAGGAAAGTAATAGCCCTCAACAACTTCAACCTCGCACCCGAGCTCCCGCGCTAAGTCTATCTCCAACGAAGAGCAATACGTCTCAAACTGACCTGTCGGAAAGACGACGCCTTCCCGAGTCCGATACGGTAATACGGTTAACGGAATGTCCTCCGGAACAACCGCCCGGACATGGTAAAACCCCGGTTTCCCGACGACATACCGCCTTGTACGAATAGCTGGCCCAACCGGAACGCCTTCCAACATCACCGAAGGATACATCGAATTCCGGTCAAACTGCCGAACGACCCACTCCCACTCCGCCTGCCACGTCGTACGGCCCACCCGAACCATCCCGCCATAATACGCCTGTCGTATCCAATCGCGCACCGCCTTCCGCTGGCAAAAGTAAACGTGACCTTCCGGTATCGTCGCCCGAAACGCTTTCATCGCCGATGCGGGTGTTGTCCACCCAATATCCGTCCCAAATACGTCCCGCCACAACCGCCGAAAGGCTCCAATCACTTCCCATAACCCGATTACGTCATGACGCAAGTACTCCATATGCAGGAGATTGGTCGGCTCGAACCGCTCAGCTTCCCAGTTAATCGCTCCGACCAGCTTCTTATGCGGAACATCGAAGAGTTCGGTGAGCCGCTTCAAGCTATCCGGAACAAGGCGAAAAAAGTCCCGCAGCTGTACTACATCATCGCCCCGCGTTAAGCGAATCCCAATTTGTACGTCTTGGGAAGAAACCAATTCCAACGTGTAACCGTACTCCAGGATGTCGTCCAAATACTGAACCAGATAGTCGTAGTCATACCCCGTCCCGTTGTGCGCCCACCACGTATACCGCTTCCCCCACCGGGACAGCAGGCGCGGCAGAAAGTCCCGGAATGACGCGAAAAACTCCGTCCGAACCGTCCCGTCTTCCGGATAGGCTATCATAAGCGCGACTTCTTCGCCATACAACCCCGCCGTCTCCAAATCCATCACCGCGTCGGGCTTGGGCTGCCGCTTGCCGCCTTCGACCCGATAGAGCATATGCGGTCGGCTCATACGTCCTCCCGCTCCTCCGCGAACTCAACAACCCAAGTGCTGACAACTTTGGGCGACCCAAACAATTCCTCGACGCTCCGCATGATATCGCCCTCAAATGCCGGCCACGTCTCCGGCGTCGCATCAATCAGCCCGTTGGAGACGGTCAATGTAGCTTCGCCTTTCTCGTCAACGCTATAGCCCTGTAACGGCGGTCCACTTGCCGAAACCAATACCCGTACCGAACCCTTCCGCGCCATTTCGCGTTGGATAGCCCGTTGAGCACCCGCCCAAGTCTTGTACGTCCTTCCGGTCCAATGGAAAAAACGGGACGGACGATGGAACGTCCGGCCCGCTTGAAGCTCCTGATAACGTTGGGCACCCTGAAAACGCTCTTGAGCGGCTACATACATATCGAGCATCCGACGCCGCGAAACGGTCTCGCCCGTCACGGTGTTCAGCCAACGTCGTGCCCGCCCGCCCAGATAACGGTACTCCGGGAACGTCCGTTGAATCTCTTCGACGGTTATGCCGAGAGTCTGTTGACGTGCCATGCCTACATCGTAAACAAAGATATTTTGACCGTCAAGTGATTGAGAGATACCTTACCCATCAAAGATACTTATCCTGTCCATCGCGCCCATCCGTCCCGCCTATACCACGTCCCTGTCTACCCTTGTCGGTGGGAGTTGTAACCACCCCTCACCCCTCCTGCCCTCACCACCCTGCCAAGCGAGACGTGAGG
>Ga0208429_100084_pt1 | contig 13479 bp, 26 predicted proteins | sample BED_virus_MetaG_FD_187134 | JGI IMG/M metagenome (GOLD analysis project Ga0208429, IMG submission 187134) | Hot spring microbial mat communities from Yellowstone National Park, Wyoming, USA - BED_virus_MetaG (SPAdes) (version 2) | ecosystem: Environmental > Aquatic > Thermal springs > Hot...
TTTTAAATCCATAACTGTATACACTTTCACTCTATATATATATCTCCCCATTTCCTACTTTGAACCCACCGTTTCTTTAATCCTGTGGTTGATTAAATAGTTGATTAAATAGTTGATTAAATAGTGGATTGATAAGTGGATAAGAGCAGAGATAAATTTATTTTGTTTATTGTCCAATATATACTATGGTGATAAAATGAGTAATGATAATTGTAAAGAGTTGAGTGAAAAGTTGGATAGGGTGTTGATAAATATTAATTATGTTTACGATTTATTAGCTGACATATTTGTTAGGCTAGATAATCAGGGTGATATGATTTATAAGATGTATAATCATAAATGTATAGAGGTGTTGGATAATGAGCCCAGAAAATGATAAAGATAAGGATAGAGTAGAGCTTGAACATAGGCTGACAGCTATAGAATATAGTTTAAAAGAATTAAATAGTAAATTTGATAGTTTAGCTTACAGCATAAAGGTGCAAAATGAAGCATCTTATAGATTTTCACGCTTAGCTATTTATATTAGCATTACTGCTTTAAGTGTATTATCTGGAGTCCTTACGTTATTAATAATAAAATAAGAAAAAAATTATTTGTTATTCTGTGTGTTATCCTTTTTATCTAACAAATCTTTTAAACAATCAATATAGAATTTATTTTCTCCGTTTCTCATATCTATGATATTCTCGGCTATATATATTAAAGAATCTAATTCATACCTTAGCAAATTTTGAAATTCGTCATTACCTTTAAGGCTTTTTCTTATATTTCTTAATTTTTGTAAAATAATTTTTAGCTGTTTTAAATCTATATCTATAATGTGTAATACATCCATTGTGAATGCACCTATATATGTAAAAAAGTTGATTTCACAGGGTCTTTTCATACCTTTTATTTCTGGAGAATTTTCAAGTTCTTTAACTTCTTTACTCATTTTTAGTCCTATTTCTGGTATATTTTTATGGGTTTATATAAATTCGTTAAAACGTTTATATACTTGTTTATACTCGTATATACTTGCTTTTTCTATGTATTTCTTGTTAAGCAAAACATTAGTTCTTGTCCATCATCAGATACATATTTAAGATACCAATTATACATTTTTCTTAATAGATATGCTTTATTTGTTGTCCATGAATGCACAGCTATACATATAAGCTTATATTTTAGCAACTCATTAAAATTAATATTTTCTTCGCATCCTTCACAATCCATTATAAATATATCACCATTTGGGTAGTCCCCTGCTTTCCATTCTTCTCTAGCTTCTATCTTATCACAAAAGTTAAGTTCTCTACATACATCTTGGTATTTTTTTAGTAGTTCTTTATCTTTTTCATAAAATATAACATATTTTGCACCATTTTTTATAAAGAAATAAGAAGAGCTCCCACAATCTCCGCCTATATGTATTATTATCTTATCTTTTAGGTCGAGGTTTCCATAGCATTCGTTATATTCATAGTAGTAATGACATCCTTTAGATTTAAAATATTCTATAATGTCTTGTGTGTTCAATATTTTTACACCATTATATATATTCTAAAAATTGTTGTAATATAGTTTTGTAATAATATTTATTAGCGTTTTCCATGCATTCTTTAGCCCTTGAAATATCATATACTGAATTTTCAGCTAGTTTTATTAATTGTTCTGGGTCATATCTATATAAATGTAATTTTAAAGCACCATAATTCCATATTTCTATATTGTTCTCGTCTATGTCCAAAAAGTAAGGACAGCTACCTAATGTTTCTCTAAAAACCGGTAATCTTGGTGTTATTGGTATATCTCCGAATGCTTCACTTTCTAAAGGTGTTAACCCAAATCCTTCGTTTGCTGAGATATTTAAATAAAATTTTGCCCTTGTATATAAAGAGGTTATTATAGGTTCAGTTGCATATTTTACCCCAAAACTTGGAAAAGATTTCATACTCTGGTATTTTTCCTTTACTTTTAAGCTTTTTATATTTGGGTTATTAAAATCAGATACCAAAACTAGTTTATCTTGTAATGCTTGCAAAACCTTTAACCCATATGGTGGTATTTTCCTTTTCTGATATTCACCAATATATAAATAGTCAATATCTTTTTTGGGTATTTCTTTAAGTGGTGTATATTGTATTCCATGGGGTATTACAGCATCTACACTTATACCATGTGATTCTAATAATGATTTAACATAATTTGAAGGTGTTATAATTATTGGCTTATACTTATTTATTATATACTTTACTGGTGTTGGACTAAAATCACCTTCTATAACTGTATATAAAATTAGCTTATCAAATGATAAATTATAAGGTATTGATACATTCATAACATCGATATTACCGATAAGTATTAAGGTATCTATATGAGTAGCTGGGTAAAAAAATTTATCAAAAACATAACCGTTTATTACTTCTCCCAATAGCTGAGCTTGTCTTTTAAATGAAAATGCACCTGTTGGTATAACATAAACTTTTTTACCCATTGTTATCCACCATTTTTAATAGGGATAACCATGGATAAATATAAAGTTATTGTTTCTGCGGGTTTACCGACTAGCATTAAACAAGTTGCTTTAAGAATTGCTAATGCTAATAACTGGGAATATAGGAATAACCCTTTTGCTGTAAGGGATTGGAAATATTTAGTATATGTTTCTGACCCTAGACTCGACACGCTTTTTATAGCGTCAAAATTACCTGCTGACCATGTTATAGTATATTTAGTAAGTGAAGGGCCGATAAGGACAAATTTAAAACAATCGCTTAATAGACAACGAGTTATAACACCTACTACTTTTGTTAAAAAGATGGCTGAATATAAAGGTATACATGTTGATAGTGTTATACCCCACGGTGTTGAAATACCGGATAAAGTAAAAAATGTTAATGAAAAAAATGGTTATTTTTACAGGGCTTATTATTTAGAGAGAAAATACCCAAAATATGGTTTAGAAGCATTAAGAAAATTTGTAGATAAATATAGTGCAAAAGATATAGATATTTATTTGGTAGGTGAACCATTTATAAAAGATTACTATCTACAGACACAATTCCCATTTATGAAAATTAAAAATCCTATACCTTTAAATGAGCTTAAAGAATTGTATAACAACCATTTATTTTATCTTAACTTAAGTGATGCTGAAGGTTTTGGTTTAACACCATTAGAAGCCATGAGTTATGGGGAAATAGTTATTACTGCTTATTACCCAGCAATCCAAGACTATATAGATGTTGATTGTAATATAGTTGTTGGTGTTAAAAATTATTGGTATGAAACTCTAGACTATGAATATATAGTTCATGCTGAATATGATAGTGAAGACTACTTTAAAGCTATGGAAATAGCTAGAGATATGTCTTTAAATGATAGGTTTACTTTACAAAAGTTTAGCGCTTGCAATCAATTGATTGCAAAAAAATACGATTATAGAAATGTTTACAAAAATTTTGCTAAGATTATTGAAGAGATTGCTAAATAATATTGTTTATGCTACAACAGTAAATGTGTAAGTAATGTTTAATGTCTGACCATTTGCTAAGCTTATTGCAGAGCTTGGGATATCATAAGAGAATAAGAAGTAATCAGGGTTTACTAATGCTGAGCTTACACTGTTTAACAATCTAAAACCTGATACATAAGCTATTATACCTACTTCGCTTACTGTTATTGTTCCACCCGATAAATTTATAAAGTTTCTGCTTAAAGTCCATGAAGAAGTATTACCGCTTTCTGATGGTGTCCCAAAACTTACAGCTTGGTAAGTTAATTGTCCTGATGCTGTTCCATTTGGTATTAAAGCTATCATGCTATACATCATGTTTTTCTGGCTTACATTTGCAGTATTACCTGAGCCTACAACTATACCATAAGTAGTAATACCTGAGCCAGCATTAACACTTATAACACCCGGAGACCCCATATAAGGAGTTATACCAGTTCCTGATGTATCTAACATACTAAAAGTTCCTTGACTCCACAAATTAAACTCAAATAATGCATACCAATAAGTTAATGATTTACTAGGTTCTTCCCATTGCTTAACAATTTTACCATTACTATCATATATGGTAAACTTAATTTTTGCTTTCATTTGTATTTTTGATATATCTGTATCATTTTGAGTTTGATACCTTGCATCTATAGGAATCTCATTATATTTAATATCTTGTATAATATTACCTATTAACGACATTTTTAACCACACCATATATATTATATGAAAAAAAATAGTTAAAAGCTTTACCTTTATTTTTAAATTCTTTTATTATGCGTTTACAATAAAAGTGTAATAAATAACTACACTCTGACCATTACTTAAACTTATTGGTGAGCTTAATACATCATACCAAGTTAATACACTACCACCTGAATAAGTTCCATTTCCGGGATTACCTACATATAAATTAAGTATTATACCTACTTCGCTTATGTTTATTGTTCCACCTGATTGATTATTATAAGATTGAGATATTATAAAATATGCTTCATTACCATTTATAGTTATATTTGTAGGTGTTGATAATGTGCTGTATATTAGTTGTCCTGTCCCTGAGCCATTGCTTATAGGTGCATTTAGATTATAAGCACTATATGAATTACTTTGAGAACCACTACCAACTAATATATTAATAATATAATCAGGGTAGTTTGAATTATTGTTTGGATACATTATACTATACCATGGGGATACTGTCGATGCACTATAACTAATTGTGCTATTTGATGTAGTTGTTAATGTAAAACTACTACCTGTAGTTGTATAATATGTTAATGGAAGCATTAGACCGATAAAGTTAGCCGTTGGGCTATGGCTTTTTTGTTTATATCTTTTTATAACATTACCATCTTTATCTCTAACAATAATTGTTAATGTTGCATTAAAAGATTTTTGATAATCAATATCTTCTTTAACATCTTTAGGTATATATGAATCGTTTATATCATAATCCACTTTACTACCTACTAACATTTTCTATCACCCTGAAAAAGTAATAACTATTTGAAATGATGCTGAGCCACCATTAGGTATTGATATAGGAGAACTAAATGTATCATAAGAAGAGAGAAAATTATTAGTTGAATTTATACCATTACTACTGTTTGTATATATGGTTTCTACAAGTCCTATTTCACTTACTGTTATTGTATTACCACTAGAATTTGATACTGTAATTAATAATGATATACTATTACTAGTATATGAAATACTTGGTGTATAATAAATTAGTTGTCCTGTCCCTGAGCCATTGCTTATAGGTGCACTTAAACTATTTAATGTTAGCGAAAATGATTGTGTTCCACTACCCAATTGTATTGACATATCAAAAACTATAGTTGCAAAATTACTTGTAGATACTTGTCTAGGTAAGCCTAAAACATTAGTTAAAATACTTGTTGCTGTTGTACTAGTTGCATTAGAATAAGTGCCTATTATTGGTATACTCATTAAAGCTAAATAATATCGTGTTAATGATTTCATTTTTTGCTCTCTCTTATCTATGATTTTACCATTAACATCTCTTACTACAGCTATTATTTTCTCTGATATTATTTGTTTACTATCTTTTTCTTTATTGTCTTTTAATGGTTCTAATATATAATCTAAATCTTCTTTTGGTATTTGTTCCGATACTAACAATTCTTTACACCTATATTAAATATGATAAAAAAGAGTTAAAAATATTATTATTCATTATGTTGATGGCACTCCGCTAGCTGACTCATTTACACTATTAGCTGTAGCTGTTGATTGTGTTCCGCTTGCTGATTCATTTACACTATTAGCTGTTGGTGTTGATACGCTACTACTTGCTGATTCATTTAATACTTGGGTTCCTTGTTGATATAATGTTAATGTTGGTTGTAAGTTAAAGCTTATAGATGTTGGTGTTAATATTTGATAGCTAAAGCTTAATGATGGGCTTAATGTATAGCTATAGCTTTCTTGTTGTATTATACTATAGCTAAAGCTTAATGATGGTAATAAACTAAACTCACTTTCACCTATATTACTTGCATGAGTTAAGGTTAGTGTTGGTTCTAAACTACCGCTATATGTTGCTGGTTGTATTATACTATAACTCATTGATAATGTTGGTTGTAAAGTATTACTATAACTTTCTTGCTGTATTATGCTATAGCTAAAGCTTAATTCTGGCTGTAAGCTAAAGCTTGTTGTTGATGGTGATAATATTACATAGTAATATGTTAAGAATGGTTGTAATTCATACTCATATGGTATAGTGAATGTCTCGAATCCTGTTGCTCCGGTTATTAATGATGGTTCTTCTAATTCTTGAGCTGGTAAAGTAATACTCATAGACCTAGGTGTTAAAACAAATGATTGGTTCTTTTGTTTACAACCCGGTAATATAGCATCTAAAATCCCTGATACCATTAACCCAATAAATGGTGTTGCAATAAGTCTAGATAATAAACTCTTAAAATTCATTTCACCACTTACAAATTTATCAATACTTTTGCTGTATCCCATTATTGTTGTATCTGCAAATACCATTGTAGAAACTTTACTCCTTATATTACAAGCCATACTGTAAAGCCAATTATCTATATCCTGTGATATTCCATTAAACCAATCTGAGATTGTTGTGCTTATGCTGTTAACCCATGAAATAAGAGTATTATATAAAGCTTTAAAGATATTAAATATATATTTTGCTAAGGTTATTACTGCTGACCATAGCCAAGTGCCAAAATTAACAAGACTCTGATAAACATAAGCAAAACCTTGGTATATCCATCTACCAAAAATATCTAAACCATGCTTAATATATTCAAAAGCTGAAACAAAAGCGCTAGAAAAAACTTTACCCAAATCATAAAGACTTTTCCAAATCCATTGCCCAAAACCATAAAGCGCTGAAACAATAGCTTGGGGTATTGAGGTTATGTTGCTAAATAAATTAGAGGCACTAGAGCTTATACTCTGGGAGAAACTAGTTAATGAGCTAGATATAGAAGAGCTAAAGTTTTCAATATCTTTAAAAACACTGCCTAATGCTGAACTTATAGAATCAAAAATATTAAATATTGAAGACATAGCCCTAGTGCCTCCCTACATTAATTACATTAATTTTAGTTTTAATACTATAGCGTTATCTCTTATTTCTATTGAAATCATACTCTGATATCTTGGGTCTACTTTTGAAAATAACAAATCTTTTAATTCTTGTGCAGTTATTTTTATTTCTACCGTATCATTTTTTAACTCTGGCTTATTGCTTAACTGAACCGGAAAAGCGCTTAACAAATTTCCTAATAAACCACTCATTTTTACCACCTCTAACTAAACAATATTAGTAAGTTAATTCCAAGCATTAAAGCCTTATCTGGATTCTCTGAGAAATATGCCATAAGTCTATTTCCAAGTGATAAGAACCATTGATATAATTCATTTCCTATTGTCGCTAATGCTGAAACTATTGTTGCTAGAAAACTCCTTGCTTCTTGTATTGTATTATTCTCTAAACCATTATCTCCAGTTCCCGCAATCTCTACCATTTTTAACCCCTATTATTAATATATTGTGTCCAAGAGTAAAATATTTAATCTCCAGTATTTCATTAATTTATTGGTGAAAAAAATGTTAGATATAACAAACATGACTAGTATAGTCGCTCAAATGTCTAGTTTAGGGATTTCTGATTTTATTGCATTTATTGTTATATCAATCATAGCAGTTGTTGGTGGTTATATGATAATGGATTTTATGCATAATAGACATACAGAAACATTGGAAAAACAAAATATGGAAATGACTAGTATGGCAATTCAAAATATCTCACAAATGGTATCCTTGGCTATCGCTTCAACACAAGGAATGGATATAACCGATGCTGTTTTAAAAGCTAAAAATTCTGAATCTGAAAAGAAACAATAAATAAAAAAATTTTAAATTAAATTTTAATTAAATTTTTATTTTTTCTATATTTATGCACCTGTTAGCCAGCCTACTAGTCTTCCTATAAATGGTATCCTTCCTAATTGTCTAAATGCTATGTATCCTAAACCTACAGCAACCAATACTGTGCCTATAACTGGAGCGTAGTTAATCAAGGCTTGAGCTATCTGGTCTAATACTGTAGCCGCACCTGTAATGAAATCATTTATCATTGTTTCAAATGCAGATACTGGGGAACTCATACATTACCACCTTTTCACAATAATAATAATGTTTATTAAGACTTAAAAATATAGTATAAAGTGGTGAGTTAACGAAATGCCCGATATATCAAATAATCCTGATGTAGTAAGGTTAATAAGAGAACTAAATAGACTAGGTGCTAAAGCCGAATTCTTTAGAGAAAATAATGTTTATGGTTATATGATAGTCTTGTTAAAACCCGCACTAGAACAAATAGTTAATAAATTCAATAAAACATGGAAAACAGATATAGCTAATGTTGATTTTGATAAAACCGATAATACTGTTATCTATATTCTAAACTTTTATGATAACTATAAATTACCAGATAGCAAAATAAAAGAAATTGAAAATTTCTTTTTAACTCATGGTATATTAGCCGTTGCTTCTCAAATAGAATTAACTAAACTACATATTGTATTGCACATAACTACTTATGCTAAATATATAGAAAGAAAATTTGTTAAAAGGTTAAACAACTCAAATGTATACTTTCAATACATTGGTGAAAAACAGGCAATTGTTATCCATATTTGGACTGGACAGACTCCAGAAAAAGTTAAGGCTTTAAAAGAACAAAATAAAAAGGTGTAATAACCCATGTCAAATAATGTTAATTGGTGTAATCCTGATTCATTACCAGAAGATTTAATATTATCTGATAAAGAATTATCAAAAATGATATGTATAATTATAGCAAATGTTGAGTTAAAAAGAAATATAATAAGAAAATATAAAGAACTATTAGAAAAACTTGAAGTAAATAGATACAGACCAACTGAGAGTTATAATTCTCCTGAAGCATTAGTAAGGACATTATTACAAGAACAATTAAACCAGAATAAAAATAATAAGGGTGTCAATACTGAAGAAGAAATATTTACAGATAAAGAAATAGAAGACATAAGAAAAACATTAGATAAAATAAAAAATGCTAACAATAAAGATACAGAAAAAGAAAAGGATAACAATAATAATTAATTGATAAGAAATTTTTTATTAAGTTTAGAATAGTTTTTCTTCGCTTCCTAATTTTCCTATATCTTTAACTATTTGTTCTAATATTGGTCTTTCACATTTTAATAGTTCATATTTTGCTAATACTTGGTCTAAACTTTCCGTTGGGTGTGATTTACCCTTACCCAATACTTTTTTAATGTATTCATTTGTAAATGCTTTATATTTAGCATAATCTAAAGGCGGGACATTATTAGCCTTTAAAATGGGAACAACTACTCTAGTCCATGATTTGTTGAACATTGCATAAGCAGATTCATAATTAGCTAATTGTTTCTTAGTAGCTTCTTCTTGCAACGCTTCTTTAAGCTCTGGTGATATATTACCGCCAGTCCTATACAGAAGCTGTTTCATATAATACGCTTGAGTGTCTACATCTAAACCCCTTGATTTAGCCTTACCCAAATCCACTCACCAGTATTATTATTAGTAATTTAAGACTTATAAATATTTCTATTCTTATAAATAGGTATTAAGAATTAGAAAAAGAAAAGTGAAAATAAGAAAAAGAAAAAAGTATTACCTACCAGAATAATTAAAGTAATCTAAAGGATTACCTATAGTTTTAAAACGCCACAATTCTAAATTTATCCTATTTCTATCGTCCCCCAGCAAAAATTTTAGCAATAAAGCTTTATCAAATGAAATACAAGAATCGATAATTATCACAAAATGGGTATAACCGTTTTTTGACTGACTATATTTTTTGTATTCAATATTATAACCATATTCAGTTAAAATATAGTTTAACAATTTCTCATAAGCAATTTTAAAATAAGTCTCAAAATCATTAAAAGGTATATCTAAGTCAATAAAAAGAGTGTCGGTTTTTTCCTTACCACACCTATTAAATGTTAAGGTTTTCATATACAAATCTCCCTTTCTAATTTCTGCCCAAAATAATGTCCATAAAAGCATTGACTGGGTATATTCATTGTTTTAACAAAAAAGTTTGTCCCGCATCTATAACCTAATTCATCTAATAAGAAATAGCCTATATTTTGCTCTATATACTTATCTATACAATCACTACAATTGTTAATTTTATCTATAATACTATAAAGCAAATTCTTAGCTGTATCATATTTCATTATCTCATAAATTTCATTGCAATGACACTCGAGATAAAAATCGTGGTTTTTCCTATTTTCTTTTTTACCTACATAACTAACCGATATATAAGTATCTGTAGAAAAAGTATTTATACCAATTCGTTCATTATTTTCAATCATATAACAGAACGGCTTACCCTTTAAATCCCTAATTGTTATTTTGCGTTCAATAATAAAGTAGTCTAATGATAAACTATATTTTGTTGGCTTAAAAGTTTTACCGTTATACCTATAAGCTATATACTTATCACCTATTAAATCCCATTTTACGCAACCTTTTACTAAACCATTCGCACAGGGTTTTAATCTGGGTATATGTATACTTTTCCTACTAATCCTTTTACCATTTTTATAATAAAAAAAAGCGTAAGCTTTTCGCAACCCACTACATATAACAGTAGTCTCTAAATCTGCACTCTTAAAAACAAATTCTAAACCACTATAAAACAGGGGTATTTCACTACAGCCAAGACTGTCAATATCATTTACAGTTAAATTTTCATTTTCTTGACTCATTATTAACACCTTTTTCTTTTGGTTTTCTTATGAATCTTATCTCAGTATTCTTAACAAAATATTCATAATCACCATCGCTTACTAAAAAACCCCCCTGTCCTATTTCCTTAATTTCTCCCCTTATATTTAGAATCCCTTTAAATCCCCTTAGAGAAAACTCTACTTTATCCCCAATACATAATTTCATAGCATCGCCAAATTTTATGCAATTATCAAAATTCTCGCTCATTTTTACCGCCTCTTACTATATGAAAAGAGAAAAAAAATAAGGGAATTAGAAAATTAATTACGCCTTATCCTTTTCTTTTGGCTTATCGACATACATTTTAAGGCTTTGAAATAAAATTTTATCAAATTCTGGGTTATTTAGTAATGCTTTAATTATCATTGAGTCAGTTAATCTTAACCAAATTTTGAAATTGATTTTTATGTTATTCCACTTAAGATATTCTGCCGGGGTTAAATCTGCGCATATACGAATCTCTTTACCGTTTTGCAATAAGTCGTTTTCGTTTATTTCTGACATTATTAAACACCTTTAAAGCAATAGCTCAGGGAAATTATTTTCATTAAGAACCCACTCAACTATTTGCCCTTTTTTGGGGTATCCGTATCTTTTGATATACTTAGCCAAATTGCTATTTTTACCGGTTTTTATTGTTATAATTTTAGTAAATTGCGCATTAGTTTCTTGAGTCCTAAAAGTTAAGTTAAGGCATTCTGTGTTAAGCCAGTTTTTAGTTTTCTCTGGGTCATTACTATATTTAAGAATTTTCTCTATTGCTTCAGGCTTAAAAAAGTCCCCGACTTTTCCTTTTTCTATCTTTATCAATTCGGCTTTACCCCTTTCTGTGGGTGTAAAGCTTTCTAATTCTTGGGGTAGCTCTAATTCATTAACCGAAAAAACCTTACCCGAATTATCCTTATTTTCCTCTGGGGTATTATACCCCGACTCTTTTCTCTTACTCATAACACACACCTTTTTCTAGGCAATTATAACACTAGGAAAACCTAACCCTATATATTTATATTTGATAAGCGTATATACACATTAAACAAGTATATACAAATATATACACGTATATACGCGTATATACACCAGTAAAAAAAGTATATACTCCAGAAAAAAGAAAAAAAGAAAAAAAATATAAAAAAATTATGTATAAATCTTTATCCTTTTGGTTTGAAAAGGGATTTTCTTATTTTGTTTTAGATATTGATAAAGTGCAATTCTAATAATTTCGCTTTTTGTTTTTCCAATACTCTTAGCATAATTTTCTAACAATTCGTTTAACTCTTTATCCACTTTTAGACTTATCACTATCATTTAAACCACCACAGAAAAAAATTAATGCGCTATTCTTTTATCCAATATTTCATAAACTAATCTTTTCAAATTGTTATATTCATTAAAGAAATACATAGAATCTGTTGGTTCTTCTCTATTCAATACCCTATTTATCGTTTCTGCAGAAACATTCAAAACCTTAAATACTTGTTCGGCGAATTTTTTCCTATATTCTATAAATTCAACTCCGACATTATAAAATAGCTGTCTACCTACATAAATTAAAACTGAGATTTCTCCCAACGTTTGATTTATTTCTACTAATTTACTGTATTCCGTAGATATACTGTATCTATCAATTACTGAATTGAATTTAACTACCATATTGTTGTATTCTTCTTCAATTTTTTCCAAATCCTTTTTTATCTGCTCACACCACACATTATATATGTCCACAGTATTCTCATTATCCGACATTTTTCTCACCACACCTTTATAGGCAATTATAAAAGTAGGATATCCTAACCTTATATATCTGTGTTATTTTAGCGTATATATCTGTATATACTGTATATACAGTAAAAAGACTACGTTTAAAAATTTGACAAAAAAATAAAAATAAAAATGAAAAGAAAAACAAAAAGAAAAATTAAAAGAAAAAAAACAAAAAATTAGAAATAAAATTCATGAAACGGGTATACCCATTTAAAGATTTTAGATAATATAAATTTTCCATCTAAATTATATAATTCTTTATCATTATTGATTCCAAAAAATTGAATTGGTAAGTAATGGTCATAAAACTTTTTATGATAAAAATACCCCTTTATGTGAAATTCATAACCTAAAGATTTTATGGAAAAGTGAATGTGATAATTCAAAAGCTTTATTATTATTTTCTCGCCTAATTTCTTTTTAGAAATATCAATTTGTTTGCGGACACAGAATAACGCCGGGACATTATCGGGACAAAACTCTAAATCTTCACCAACTAACTGACTCATATACTATTCACCTTTTTATAATTTAACACCTAAATCTACCCTTAACCTAAATATCAATTCGGAAATAGTTAATAAAATCTCATTATAAATACTTTGCTTATTGTTGTTATCTATTGTTCTATAAAACGCTTTTATCTTTGTATACAAATCCTTAGTAATATCTAATGCATTAATATTATTAATTTGATAACCATAAAAAGAATAAGTATTACCATTGTAATTAACATTAGCACTATACTTATCATAATCAACAAAAATTAAAATATCCGATTCCTTAGCAGTTTTTACCTTAATAAAGTCTTCCTTTTCTATTACAACCATTTTTCACTCACCTTTATTTATAGACTTTACTCTTATATATCTTATAAACATAAAAGG